>Ga0187893_10000353_pt1 | contig 119879 bp, 81 predicted proteins | sample MA1701074metaG_FD_139574 | JGI IMG/M metagenome (GOLD analysis project Ga0187893, IMG submission 139574) | White microbial mat communities from a basaltic lava cave in the Kipuka Kanohina Cave System on the Island of Hawaii, USA - MA170107-4 metaG ...
AGCGGTTGCCGTCGTCGCACGCCGTGCCGTTCGCCGTCGCCGGGTTCGTGCACAGCCCCGTCGCCGGATCGCACGTCCCCGCCACGTGGCACTGGTCCTGTGCCGCGCACGTGACCGGGCTCGTCCCCACGCACACCCCCGCCTGACACGCCTCGCTCTGCGTACACCGGCTGCCGTCATCGCACGCCGTGCCATTCGCCTTCGGCGGGTTCGTGCACAGCCCCGTCGCCGGATCGCACGTCCCCGCCACGTGGCACTGGTCCTGTGCCGCGCACGTGACCGGGCTCGCCCCCATGCACACCCCTGCCTGACACGCATCGCTCTGCGTACACAGGCTGCCGTCGTCGCACGCCGTGCCGCCCGCCTTGGGAGGATTCGAGCACGTGCCTGTCGCCGGATCGCACGTCCCCGCCACGTGACATTGATCCTGCGCCGCGCACGCAACCAGGCTCGCTCCCACGCACACGCCCGCCTGACACGCATCGCTCTGCGTACACAGGCTGCCGTCATCGCACGCCGTGCCGTCCGCCTTGCGAGGATTCGAGCACGTGCCTGTCGCCGGATCGCACGTCCCCGCCACGTGACACTGATCCTGCGCCGCGCAGGTGAGCGGGTTGGTGCCGACGCACACCCCGGCCATGCACAGATCCGTCTGAGTGCACGGGTCACCGTCGTCGCACGGCGTGCCGTTGGTGACGAGCGGGTTCGAGCAGACGCCGGTCGCCGGATCGCACGTGCCGGCGGCGTGACACTGATCCTGGGCGGCGCACACCACGGGGTTGCCGCCGGTGCACACCCCCGCAGCGCAGGCGTCGGCGCGGGTGCAGAGATCGGCGTCGTCGCAGGCCGTCCCATCGGCCACCGCCGGGTTGGAGCAGCTACCGGTCGCCGGATCGCAGGTGCCAGCCACGCGGCACTGACCGAGCGCGGTGCACACCACCGGCGCGCTTCCTGTGCACACGCCCCCCTCGCAGGCGTCCGACTGGGTGCACCGGTTGCCGTCGTCGCAGGGCCGGCCGTTCGGCACCGGCGGGCTCGAGCAGGCGCCCGTCGCCGGGTTACACACGCCGGCGAGATGGCAGACGTCCGCGGCCGTACATGCAACGGGCTCGGCACCGACGCAGCTCCCGCCGACGCAGATGTCGGTCTGGGTACAGCGATTGCCGTCGTTGCAGGGCGTGCCGTTGCCGGCGCTCGGGTTCGTGCACGCCCCGGTGGCCGGATCGCACACCCCGGCGACGCGGCACGCGCCCTGTGCGGCACAGACGATCGGGCTGCCGGCGCAGGCGCCGGCCTGACACGCGTCGCTCTGGGTGCACAGGTTGCCGTCGTTGCACGCCGTGCCGTTGGCCGCCACGGGATTCGTGCACGTGCCCGTGGCCGGAGCGCACGTCCCGGCGAGGTGGCACTGGTCCTGCGCCGCGCACACCACCGGATCGACGCCCGTGCACAGCCCGCCGATGCAGAGATCCATTCGCGTGCAGCGACTACCGTCGTCGCAGGCGGTGCCGTTCGCTTTGGGCGGATTCGAGCAGGCGCCCGTCGCCGGATCGCACATCCCCGCCGCGTGGCATTGGTCCTGCGCTGCGCATGCGACCGGGTTGGCGCCGACGCAGGCACCGGCCTGGCATGCGTCCGACTGCGTACAGAGATTGCCGTCGTCACAGGCCGCGCCGTTGGCTTTGGGCGGGTTCGAGCAGCCGCCCGTCGCCGGATCGCACGTCCCCGCCGCGTGGCACTGGTCCTGCGCCGCGCACACGACCGGGTTGGCGCCGACGCAGGCACCGGCCTGGCATGCGTCCGATTGCGTGCAGCGATCGCCGTCGTCACAGGCCGTCCCGTTGGCCTGCGGCGGATTCGTGCACGTGCCGGCGGCCGGATCGCACACGCCCGCCACGTGACACGCATCCTGGGCCGTGCAGGTCACCGGGTTGGCACCGACGCAGAACCCGGCGAGGCAGCCGTCCGTCCGGGTGCAGGGATCGCCGTCATCGCACGCCGTGCCGTCGGCAGCGTTCGGATTAGTGCAGAGTCCCGTCGCCGGATCGCACGTCCCCGGGGTGTGGCAGGCGTCCTGGGGCGCGCACACGACCGGATTCGCGCCGACACACGCCCCGGCCTGGCAAACGTCCGACTGGGTGCAGAGATTGCCATCGTCGCACGCCGTGCCGTTGGTCCGCGACGGGTTCGAGCACAGCCCGGTCGCCGGATCGCACGTGCCGACCGCGTGGCACTGATCCTGCGCCGTGCACACCACGGGGCTCTGTCCCACGCAGATGCCCGCCGTGCACCGATCGACTGTCGTGCAGAGATCGCCGTCATCGCACGCCGTACCGTCGGCCCTGGGCGGATTCGAGCACAGCCCCGTCGCCGGGTTGCACGTACCCGCCACGTGGCAGCCGTTCTGCGCCGTGCACGTGACCGGAGCCGCACCAAAGCAGAAGCCGTCATTACACGTATCCGTCTGCGTGCACCGATCGCCGTCGTCGCATGGCGTGCCGTCGACGGCAGGCGGATTCGTGCACAGCCCGGAGCCCGGGTCGCACACGCCTGCGGCGTGGCACGCATCCTGCGGCGTGCACGTCACCGGGGAGCCCGCCCGGCAGACACCGGCAAGACAGGTGTCGCCCTGGGTGCACAGGTTCCCGTCGTCGCACGGAGCGCCGTCGCTCTGCGCCGGGTTCGAGCAGACACCGGTTCCAGGATTGCACACGCCGGCCGCGTGGCATGCATCCTGCGCGGTGCAGAGCACCGGATCGCCGCCGACGCACGTGCCGGCAACGCAGGTGTCCTGCCGCGTGCAGAAGTTGCCGTCGTCACATGGGGTGCTGTTCGGCCGCGGTGGATTGGAGCATACGCCGGTGGCCGGGTTGCACGTGCCCGCCATGTGGCACGAACCGAGCGCCGTGCATGTGACCGGATCGGCGCCCACACACGAGCCGGCGAGACAGATATCGGTGCGGGTGCACAGATTCGCGTCGTTACATGTCGTGCCGTCGGCTGCCGCCGGATTGGCGCACAGCCCGGTCGCCGGATTGCACGCGCCCGCCACGTGGCACTGATCCTGCGCCGCGCACACCACCGGGTTGGCGCCGGTACACGCACCACTCAGACAGATGTCGGACTGCGTGCACGGGTTGCCGTCGCTACAGGCGCTGCCGTTCGGCAGCGGCGGGTTCGAGCACACGCCGGTCGTGGGATTGCACGCACCCGCAGCGTGACACTGGCTCTGCGCCGTGCACACCACCGGATCGGCGCCCATGCAGGAGCCGGCGAGACAGATGTCGATGCGGGTGCACAGGCTGCCGTCGTCGCAGGCCGTCCCGTTCGGCTTGGGCGGATTCGAGCACACCCCGGTTGCCGGGTTGCACACGCCTGCGAGATGACACTGGTCCTGCGCCGCGCAGGTCACCGAGTTGCCGCCGACGCACGACCCACCCACGCAGGTGTCCGTCTGCGTGCAGAGATTGCCGTCGCTGCACGGGGTGCCGTTGGTAGCCGCCGGGTTGGAGCACAGCCCCGTCGCCGGGTTGCACGTCCCGGCCACGTGGCACTGATCCTGCGCCGTGCACGCGACCGGGCTCGCTCCCACGCACGCGCCGGCCTGACAGGCGTCGGTCTGGGTGCAGAGATTGCCGTCGTTGCACGCCGCCCCATTGACCTTCGGCGGATTGGAGCAGGTTCCCGTTCCCGGGTTGCACACTCCCGCCAGGTGACACTGGTCCTGCGCCGTGCACACCACCGGGTTGGCGCCGACGCAGCTCCCGGCCTGGCAGATGTCGGTCTGCGTGCACGGGTTCGCGTCGTCGCAGGCGGTGCCGTTGGCGGCTGCAGGGTTGGAGCACAGCCCGGTCGCCGGATTACACAGACCGACGAGCCGGCACTGCCCCTGCGCCGTGCAGACGACGGGGTTCGCGCCGGTGCACGTCCCCGCCTGGCACGTATCCGCCTGGGTGCACAGGTTGCCGTCGTTGCACGCGACCCCGTTCGCCGCCGGCGGGTTCGAGCACACCCCGGTCGCCGGATTGCACGTGCCCGCGACGTGGCACTGATCCTGGGCCGTGCACACCACCGCGTTCGTGCCGATGCACGAGCCCCCCATGCAGAGGTCGGTTGCCGTACACAGGCTGGCGTCGTCGCAGGCGGTGCCGTCGGCCTTCGCCAGGTTGGAGCACACGCCGGTCGCGGAATCGCACACGCCCGCCACGTGACACTGATCCTGCGCAACGCACACCACGGGGTTCGCGCCGATGCACGTCCCCGCCTGGCAGGTATCCGTCTGGGTGCAGCGGTTGCCGTCGTCGCACGCCGCGCCGTTGGCCGCCGCCGGGTTGGAGCACACGCCGGTCGCCGGATCGCACACGCCGGTCACGTGACATTGATCCTGTGCCGTACAGATGACCGGATCGCCGCCAGCACACACCCCGGCAAGGCAGGCGTCGGCGCGGGTACACAGGCTGTTGTCGTTACAAGCTGCGCCGTCCGCCTTCGCGGGGTTCGAGCACGCGCCCGTCGCCGGATTGCAGGTCCCGGCGACGTGGCACTGATCCTGCGCCGTGCAGACGACCGCGTTCGTGCCGACGCAGACCCCGGCCTGGCACCGGTCCGTCTGCGTGCACTGGTTGCCGTCGTCACACACGGCGCCATCGGCGCGCGGCGGATTGGAGCAGGCGCCCGTCGCCGGGTTGCACACCCCCGCCAGATGGCATGCGTCCTGCGCCACGCAATGAACGGGGTCGCCCCCGGAGCAGGTCCCGGCCAGACACGTGTCCGTCTGCGTGCAGACGTCGCCGTCATTGCACGTCGTGCCGTTCGGCGCCGCCGGATTCGAGCAGGTGCCGGTCGCGGGATTGCAGATGCCAACCAGGTGGCACTGATCCTGCGCCGTGCAGCCGACCGGGTTCGCACCGACGCAGAGTCCTGCGACACACGCATCGGCCTGCGTGCAGAGATCGCCGTCGCTGCACGCCGTCCCGTCGGCCTTCGCCGGGTTCGAGCAGGCGCCGGTGGCGGGATCGCACGTCCCGGCGACGTGGCACTGATCCTGCGCCGCGCACACGACCGGGTTCGCGCCGACGCACGCGCCGGCCTGGCAGGCATCACTCTGGGTGCAGAGGTTCCCGTCGCTGCACGCCGCGCCGTTTGCCTGCGGCGGGTTCGAGCACACTCCCGTCGCCGGGTTGCAGACGCCGACCAGGTGGCACTGATCCTGGGCGCTGCACGCCACCGGCTCCCCGCCGGCGCACGCACCGTCATCGCAGGTATCCGTCTGCGTGCACAGGTTGCCGTCGTTGCACGACGTGCCGTCTGGCGCTTGCGGGGTCGAGCAGAGGCCGGTGGCCGGATTGCACACCCCGGCCAGGTGACAACCGTCGATCGCCGTGCACGTGACCGGATTCGCGCCCGTGCACGTGCCGGCCTGGCACGCGTCCGTCTGCGTGCAGGCGTTCCCGTCGTCGCACGGCGTACCGTCGGCCTTCGGTGGATGAGAGCACAGGCCGGTCGCCGGATTGCACGTCCCCGCGTCGTGACAGGCATCCCCGGTGCAGCTCACGGGACTCCCGACCTGGCAGGTGCCGGCTATGCAGACGTCGCCGACCGTGCACAAGTTGCCATCGTCGCATGCCGTCCCATCCGCCTTCGGCGGATTCGAGCACGTCCCGGTGACCGGGTCGCACACGCCGGCGGCGTGACAGGCATCGAGCGCCGTGCATGTCGCGGGGTTGGTTCCCACACACAGCCCCGACTCACACGCATCCGTCGGCGTGCATGCGTCGCCATCGTCGCATGCCGTGCCGTTGGCCTTCGGGGGATTCGAGCACAGCCCCGTCGCCGCATCGCACACGCCGGCGTCGTGGCAGCCGTCGAGCGCGGTGCAGATGACGGGGCTCGCCCCGGCGCAGACACCGCCCTGACACGAATCCACCTGCGTGCACTGACTGCCGTCGTTGCACGGCAGGCCATCCGGCTTCGGCAGGAGCGGACAGAGTCCCGTCGCCGGATTGCACACCCCCGCGAAGTGACACGTATCCTGGGCCGGGCAGAGCACGGGGTTTCCACCCAGACACGTCCCGTCCTGGCAGGTATCGGTGAGCGTGCACGGGTTGCCGTCGTCGCAGAGCGTCCCGTCCAGCAGCAGCGGGTTCGAGCACAGCCCCGTCGCCGGGTTGCAGGTGCCGGCCGCATGGCAGCTATCCTGCGCTGCGCACACGACCGGGTTCGCACCGACGCACAGCCCGCCGAGACACGTGTCCGTCTGCGTACAGAGCGTGCCGTCGGTGCAGGCGGCGCCATCGGCGCGCGGCGGGCTCGAGCACAGCCCCGTCGCCGGATCGCACACCCCGACCGCGTGGCACTGGTCCTGCGCCGTGCAGGTCCCCGGGTCGCCGCCGACGCACAGCCCGGCAAGACACGTGTCGGTCTGCGTGCACGCGTCGCCGTCGTCGCACATGACGCCGTCGGGCTTGGCCGGATTCGCGCACAGCCCCGTCGCCGGATCGCACACCCCCGCCAGGTGGCACGCATCCTGCGCCGTGCACACCACCGGATTCTGCCCCGCACACACGCCCGCGATGCACGCATCGGGCAGCGTGCACGCCGTCCCATCGTCGCACGCCGTGCCATCCACCTTCGCCGGATTCGAGCACAGCCCCGTCGCCGGATCGCACACCCCGACGTCATGGCACTGGTCTTGCGCCGTGCACACCACCGGGCTCTCGCCCGTACAGGCGCCGGCGCTGCACACGCCGGGCGTCGTGCAAGCGCTGCCGTCGTCACATGCCGTCCCATCCGCCTTCGGCGGGTTCGAGCACACCCCGGTCCCCGGATCACACACGCCGACGTCGTGGCAGCCATCGAGCGCCGTGCAAGTCTCCGGGTCGGCGCCCACGCACAGTCCCGCAATGCAACTGTCCGTCTGCGTGCACGCGTCGCCGTCGTCGCACGTCGTCCCATCGGCCTTCGGTGGGTTCGAGCACACCCCCGTCGCCGGATTGCATGCGCCGAGGACGTGGCAGTCGTCGAGGACGGTGCACACCACGGGATCCTGCCCCGTGCACACGCCGGCGCTGCATACGTCGGTCGGCGTGCACGCGCTGCCGTCGTCGCACGCCGCGCCATCGGCCCTGGGCGGCTGCGAGCACTGCCCCGTCGCCGGATTGCAGACGCCGATCTCGTGGCAGTCGTCGAGCGCGGTACACACCACCGGATCGCCGCCCGTGCAGATGCCGCCGCTGCACGCATCCGCGCGCGTGCATGCGTCGCCATCGTCGCACGCCGTGCCGTCGGGCTGCGCCGGGTGCGAGCACTGTCCGGTTAGCGGATTGCACACGCCGGCCTGATGGCACTCGTCCTGGGCGGTGCACACGACCGGGCTGCCGCTCTGACAGGCCCCCGCCTGGCAGGTGTCCGCCAGCGTGCACTGGTCTCCGTCGGTACAGGTGCTGCCGTCGGGCTTCGCCGGGTTCGAGCACACCCCCGTGGCCGGATTGCACGCGCCGACCGCGTGGCACTGGTCTTGTGCCGTGCAGATGACTGCGTTGGCGCCGACGCACGCGCCGCCGAGGCACAGGTCGGTTTGCGTGCAGAGGCTGCCGTCATCGCACGGACTTCCATCCGCCGCCGGCGGACTGGAGCACAGCCCCGTTGCCGGATCGCACACCCCGGCCACGTGGCACTGATCGAGCGCGCTGCACACGACCGGGTCCTGGCCGGTGCACACGCCGCCGATGCAGATCTCGTTGTTCTGGCAGCGGTCGCCGTCGCCCTCGAAACACGATGTACCGTCCGGCTTGGGCGGATCCGAGCACAGACCCGTGTCCGGGTCGCACGCCCCGGCGTCGTGGCACTCGTCGAGCGCCGTGCACACGACCGGATTCGCACCGACGCACACCCCGGCTTGGCACGTGTCGGTGAGCGTGCACAGGCTGCCATCGTCACACGGCGTTGCGTTGGTCAGCGGCTGCGCGACGCACTCATCGTCCATCTCGTCGCACACGCCGCTGTTGCACTGGTCCCCGGCCCCAGCACAAGCCCGCGGCTGCCCCTGGCAGACCCGCGCTTGACAGGTGTCGTTGTCCGTACAGAAGAGCCCGTCGTCGCACGGCGCCGTGTTGTCGACGTGCAAGCACAGGCCGGCGCCGTTGCACTTGTCGTCGGTGCAGGGATTGGGAATGGGGTGTTCCTCGGCACACGGGCTCCCCGCGGGCTCGTTGGCGCACCGGCCGGAGCAGCAGTCCCCGTCGGCGCGATTGCCGTCGTCGCACGCCTCCCCCGCATCGAACGCGCCGTTGCCGCACAGGTTGACGAAGACGGCGATCGCGTGGTCCTGGTCGCCGACGACGTAGACATGCGCGCCGTTGGGGCTCACCGCCACTCCGTGTGCCCCGGCCAGCCCGTCGGGGGCGCCGTCGAGGTGCTGCTGCGCGAACGCCAGCGTGCCCGTCGCCGCCCGGTCGAAGACCACGAGGGCGTTGTCCGCGTCGGCGGCCGCGTACACGCCGACACCGAGCGGGTTCACGGCAACCCATTCCGTGCCGCCGAGCGCCGTGATTGGAGGGCTCCCGTCGGTATGCTTCTGGACGAACGTGAGCACTCCCGTCGTCGTGTTGCGGTTGAAGACGACCACGGCGCTGTCGTCGCCGCTCGCGGTGTAGACCTGCGCGCCATCGGCGCTGACGGCGACGCTCTGCACGCGGGTGAGCCCGCTCACACCGCCGCCGTTCTGCTTCACCTCGACCAGCGTCAGCTGCCCGCTGGAGGCGTCGCGGCTGAAGACGGTCACGGCGTTGGCGTCTTCGGCGGCGACGTAGACGTGTGTGCCCTCGGGGCTCACGGTGACGCTCTCCGCGCCCGCGAGGCTGGTGATGCCGACGTCGCCATTCGCCTTGGCCTGGACGAAGGTGAGCGCGCCGCTGCTCGGATTGCGGCTGAAGACGGTCACGGCCGCGTCGGTGTCGCTGGCGGTGTAGACGTGGGCGCCGTCGGGGCTGACGGCGACGCCGCCGACCCCGCCGAGCTTGGTGATCGAGCCGGTCTCGTCGGCGTAGGCGGCGACGAAGCTGAGGGCGCCCGTCGCCGGGTTGCGGCTAAAGGCCCCGAGTGTGCTCTGCAGGTAGCCGGCGCTGTAGACGTGCGCGCCGTCGGGGCTGATCGCGACAGCGCGCACGCCGTCGAGCCCCTGGATGCTACCGCCGTTGACGACGACCTGGGCGAAGGTCAGCGTGCCCGCGGACGGGCTGCGCGTGAAGACCGCGAGCTTGTCCTCCCCGCTGCCCCCGACGTACACGTGCGCGCCATCCGGGCTCACCACCACGGACTGCGCGCCGCTGAGGCCATCGACACCGGGCGTGCTGTCCTTGAGCGTTTGAACGTGCCCGAGTCCAGCGTGCGCCCGGCCGCCGGCGACCAGAAGCAGCAATGGAAGAATCCAGGCGGCCGTGCGCCTCAGGACGGCACGGCCGGCCCATGTCACGGTCTCCGTCGAGCGCCTGAGACGGCTGCCCTCGACAGACCCCAGGTTCACGAAATTCCCCCTCTCCCGCACCACCGCCGCCGGTACGGTGTCCGCGCGAGGCGGTCCTCGCCCGAACCCGTCCCACCCTCGACGGTGCGAGTCTGGCGCGAGGGTCAATCAACGCGCATGCCATGGCAGACGTCGCGTGTCGGACTCGCGCCCGAGGGACCAGACTTGCCGAATTCGGCGTCGCGGCCATACGGGAACAGCGAGATGGTTTCTAGTTGTAGATCAAGCAAGTAGCCGCGCGCTCATTCGGAGCGCCCTGCGGGAGCACATAGCGTGTGTCACGGGGTTCGCTGCAGCGAGTGCCCCGAGGAAACGAACGGCGGCGGGAAGATTTCGGCTGCGTTTCGAACGTGCAATGCTGCGCGATCGTGCATGCGCTAGGCCACGGAGCCTTCCGGCGGATGGCGGCGCCCCGGGGGCGGGGCGTCTTCCCCGGCGGCCGCCCGGCGGTGTAAGAAGGCGGCCCGGTCATCGCCGCGGAGGGATTGCATGAGCGTGAACCTCGGAACCATCCTCCTGACCAGCGCCCGGGAGCGCGCGACACGCCCGGCGCTCCGGTTCAACGACCGCGTCCTCACCTACGGGGAGCTCGATCGCGCGGCGCGGGGCGTGGCGACCGGCCTCCGCGGCCTCGGCATCGCTCCCGGCGACAAGGTTGCCATTCTCGTTCCAAACGTTCCGGAGTTCACCATTGCCTACTTCGGCATCCTCTACGCCGGTTGCACCGTCGTCCCCCTCAACGTCCTGCTCTCCCCACCCGAGGTCACCTACCACCTGCAGGACTCCGAGGCGCGCCTGCTGATCGCGCACCCCTTCTTCGACCCGGCGGCGCGCAAGGGCGCCGCCGACGCGGGCGTGCCGGTGATCTGGGCGACGGGAATTGCCGGGGCACGCGAGAGCCTCGAGGCGCTGGCCCAGATGAGCCCGGCGGCGGCCCTGCACCCGGCGCGCCCGGACGATACCGCGGTGATCCTGTACACGTCGGGGACCACGGGGAAGCCGAAAGGAGCGGAGCTGACCCACGCGAACCTGCTGCTCAATTGCTCGGTGGTCGTGCCCCGGCTCGCGCCCCTCGGCGTGGACGACGTGGCGCTCGCCACCCTGCCCCTCTTCCATTCCTTCGGGCAGACGTGCGTGCAGAACGCCTGCATCAGCATCGGCGCCTCCTTCACGCTGCTGCCCCGCTTCACTCCCGAGGATGCGCTCGCGATCATGGCCCGCGATCGGGTGACGATCTTCCAGGGTGTGCCGACGATGTACTTCGCCATCCTGCACCACCCGCACGCCGGTCGCTACGACCTGTCGAGCTTGCGACGCTGCATGACCGGCGGCGCGCCGATGCCCGTGGAGGTGATGAAGGCGTTCGAGGAGCGCTACAAGGTTCCGGTGCTGGAGGGCTACGGCCTGTCCGAGACCTCCCCGGTGGCGAGCTTCAATCTGCCGGATCGGCCGCGTATCGCCGGCACGATCGGCTGGCCGGTGTGGGGCGTCGAGATGTGCATCCTCGATGAGCAGGACGTCGCCCAGCCCGACGACGCCGTCGGCGAGATCGCCATCCGCGGCCACAACATCATGAAGGGCTACTGGCGCCGCCCCGACGCCACCCGGGAGGCGATGCGCAACGGCTGGTTCCACACCGGCGACATCGGCGTGCGCGAGCCGAACGGCTGCTACCGTATCGTGGACCGCAAGAAGGACATGATCATCCGCGGCGGCTTCAACGTCTATCCACGGGAGATCGAAGAGGTCCTCTACGCCCATCCCGACATCGTCGAGGCGGCAGTCATCGGCATCCCGCACGAGAGCCACGGCGAGGAGGTGAAGGCGATCGTCGTGCTGCGCCCAGGCGGCGCGCTCACCGAGGAGGCGCTCAGCCGCTACTGCAAGGAACGGCTCGCGGCGTACAAGTATCCGCGGGTCATCGAGTTTCGCGACACCTTGCCGAAGGGACCGACCGGCAAGATCCTCAAGCGCGAGCTGCGCTAAGTAGAAGTAAAAGTAATAGGAGGGGCCGTTCTCGATACGCCGATCTTCGGCCAGTACCCGTCGTGAGATCTCCGTTGACGCGCTTCGCCCGGGCTGGTATCCCTGCCCCGCTCGCCCAGCGGTCCGCGCGAGAAAGGGGGGTCCGATGATCATCCGACCCAGGCGTCTCGTCTCGGCGCTGCTCCCCTTCGCCTTCGCCTGGCTCGCCGATGCCCAGGCCGAGTTGCAGGTAAACACCTACACGGCGTCTTCCCAGGAGGGCGGAAGCCTGGCGATCGACGGCACGGGAAACTTCGTCGTCGTGTGGGAGAGCTACGCGCAGGACGGCTCCAAGGAGGGGATCTTCGGCCAGAGGTTCGACGCGAGCGGGCTCCCGCTTGGGGCGGAGTTCCAGGCGAACACTTACACGACCGGCAACCAGTTCGGCCCCGACGTGGCCGCGGACGCGAGCGGCAACTTCCTCGTCACGTGGAGCGGCTACGACGGGGATGGCTCGGGCATCCTCACCCAGCGCTACGACAGCACGGGCACACCGGTGGCCGGCGAGCTCCAGGTGAATAGCTATACAACCAACACCCAGATCGGTGCGTCGATCGCCGCGGATGCGAACGGGAACGTCGTCGTCGCGTGGCAAAGCAATGAGCAGGACGGTGACGGCGCCGGCGTTTTCGCGCGCCGATTCGACACCGCGGGCGTCCCGTTCGGGCCCGAGTTCCAGGTGAACGTCGTCACGACGGGTGGTCAGTACCCGGCCGGCGTGGCCGCAAGTCCGGCCGGGGACTTCGTGATCACGTGGTCCACCCAGCGGGGCGGGGGTGACTACGTCTTGGGGCGACGCTACGACGGTGCGGGCCTCCCCCAAGGGGGAGAATTCCAGATCAACACGAACACGACGAGGACGCCGATCGTCGGCGGGTCCGTGGCCATGGATGCAGCAGGCCAGTTCGTGGTCGTCTGGACCGTGCAACGAACGCTGTTTGGCGACTATGCCGACATCGTCGCACGCCGGTTCGATGCCTCGGGTACGCCCATAGGCGGCGAGTTCCAGGTGAACACGTACACGACCGGGGCGCAGCTCGGACCGACCGTGGCCATGGACGCGACCGGCGACTTCCTGATCGTCTGGCACGGCTTTGACTCATTGGGACCGACCGAGGTCGCGGGCCAGCTCTACGACGCGGCCGGCGGTCGCCGCGGCGGCGAGTTCCAGGTCAACACCTATACGACCCACGGGCAGGTCGCCGCGGACGCCGGGTTCGACGGCCTCGGGAACTTCGTCGTCACATGGACGAGCAGCACCCAGGATGGTCACGCGAACGGCATCTTCGCGCAGCGCAACAAGCCCGAGTGGCGGGTTCGCGGGAAGTCCTTCCGAGCACGCGATCCGTCCGGCACCGGGCGCCGGCGCACCATCAGGGTGCTCGGGACCGAGACGGCGACCGAGATCGGGCCGATCCTGGACGGCAATCCCACGGTCGATGGGGCCACGCTGCGCGTGATCACGAACGGCGTTACGCCTTCGGATCAGACGTTCGTGCTCGATGCCGGCGGCTGGCAAACCAACGGCCCCGCGAGCTTCACCTATCGGGGTCCGACGGGCGCGGACGGGGATCCGGTTGGGCGGCTGAGCCTCAAGCGCTCGCCGACGGGTCGGACGCACCTGAAGGCCTCCCTCGCCGGCACGATCGGCACGCAGAGCCTCGACGTCGTGCCCCCGAACCCCGGGGACGACGGCGGGATCGTCCTGCAGTTCAGCAACGGGGGCGGGACCTACTGCGTCGCCTTCGGCGGGACGGCCGGCGGCATCGAGACGCAGGATGATGCGAAGCGCTGGCGGATCGTCAACGCGGTGGCCGACGGCGACTGCCCGACCCCGTGACCCTCGGACCGCTCAGGGCTCCACCCGCACATCGTCCTCAATCGCCGGATCCCGTCAGCTGGGTCGCTTCCGCGAGCGCTCGCCTGGCGTCCTCGAACCCCGGATCGCGACGCAGGAGCTCCTGCCACACCTCGATCGCGCGCTGGCGCTCGCCGCCGCGCCAGTGGATGAGCCCCACGAGGAAACGGAGATCCGATCGATGCGGCGCGAGCGCCAGCGCCTGCTCGATGGCGGCGGCCGCCTCCGCCGAGCGTCCGATGTAGTCGAGGAGGGTGGCGTACGCGCGCAGGCGCGCGATCTCCGCGATGGGGACGATCAACGACGGCCACCGACGCCCCGAGGGCGCGGATGGAGCCCCGGCCAAACGGCGGCCCCGTATCACCGCGAAGGTGCGCTCGGCTCGCTCCCGCATCTCCCGGTGCAGCTCGTCGGCCGGGACGAGAATCACCGAGATCTCGTCGTAGTACACGAGCGCCCAGCCGTTTCGTATGAGGTATCGAATGAGCGGTAGGCGGTTGGAATAGACGTGGTACAGGAACACGTAGTCCGGCGCATACCGCGCCGCGACGGCAGGCCAGTGCGCGGGGTCGTCCAGGACGGCGAAGTACTCGCGAAAGAAGGTCTCCGGATAGGCCTCGAGGCGGCCGTCGACGAACACGCGTTCGGCGGGGAAGAGATGCCAGGCGAGATAGCCGCCCATCCCCACGCAGTTGAACGGTCGGCCACTGATGTGCGCTTCCCGCATGAAGGCAATGGCGGATGCGGGAACTCGCAGGTTGGCCGTGCCCCCGCCGAACTCGTGCTCGCCGTCGAGCATCCAGGCGTAGCGGTTGGTGACGATCGCCCCGATCAGCAGCGCCATGAAGCCGAGCACCCCGCCCTCGACGACCCGGCGGAGCCCGCGCCGCCACGCCCCTGCCCCTGCCGCCGGCACGGAGCGCCGCGCGGCCCCGAGCGCTCCCAAGTTGGCCGCGATCGTGGGCACGGCGACCCAGCTGAAGAACGGCAGGTTGCGCAATGCCTGACTCGAGAGGATCGCGAACACGAGCGCCGCCATGAGCCGGCCGAGATGCCAGCGGCCCGGGTTGACAGCGAAGGAGAGGCCCGTCGCGATCAACAGACCGACCCAGCACCAGGCGATCGTCGTGTAGCCGGATGCGAACGGTCCCCGGAACTCCCCGATCCTTCCCGAGAACAGCGAGCTCCCAGTCACGCGCGGCAATAGCTCCAGGGGAAACAGCGCGCCGGCGATCCCGTACGGATTCACGAGCGAGACAGCGGCCGCGAGCCCCAGGGCCAGCGTCAGCCGCCGCCACTCGGCCGCCGTGCACCCGGTCGCCGCCCGCCAGCCCCGCGGCACCGGGAGGAACGCGAGTGTGGCTCCCGCCCAGTAACACGCGATCAGCCCGAGCCCGACCGCAAACACCCCCTGCGTGTTCACCCACAGGAGCTGCAGGGGAACCACGGCAAAGATCGCCCGCCCGTTCGCCGGGTAGCCGTCGAGCAACCAGATATACGCCGCGAACAACGCGAACGACGCGAGCTCCGGCCGCGGATTGAAGCGAAATCCGACGACGGCCACAGCCACGGTCACCAGGCCCGCAGCCGCCGCCGGTGACACCGAGCGGCGCGCGGCCGCGTACAGCGTGAGCGTGGCCGCGAGCGCCAAGCCCGCCGTCAGCGCGATGCAGCCGTTGGGGCCACCGAGCCGGAACGCCCCGTAGAGGAGCAGCTGGAAGATCCAGTGCAGATCGATCCACGGGTGATCGGGCGCGGTGTAGGCGAAGGTATTGACGGCTGGCCAGCTCCAGGTGCTCCACAGCAGCCGCCCCGCCGCCAGGTGAAACCAGACGTCGAAGTCCTCGACCGGACGGATCGCCAACGCCACCGCAGTCGTACCCGCCAGCGCCGGGGCGACGTACGTCGAGACCGAGCTGCGCGCGGATTGGTTCACGGCAGGTCGAAGACGAACATCGAGCCGACGCGCGCGACCGGGGTGTGGCTGCGCAGCCAGCCATAGGTCTCGTGAGGGACCCAGCGCAGGCGCCCGCCGAGATACCAGAAGTAGGGCCGCCCCATCAGAAGCGAGGCGGAGACGACCGCGGTGCCGCGCGAGACACCGCGTTCCAACGGCGTGAACGCGATCCCATACACCGACGGATGCACACGCCCGAAGTATGCGAGTGCGACACTGTCGACGCGGTTCCGCCCCATCCACTCACGCAGGCGGACGAGATCCTGGCCCCAGTCGATGTTGGAGTCGATGAGCAGGCGGTGGCCACCCTCGGGCCCGCCGGCCGCCTCGTTGAAGAATTGCAGGTAGCGCGGCCGGACCGCCAGGGTGCCGCCGGCGGTCCATGCGAGCGCAGCGACCGCCACGACCGCCGGCACCCAGCGCAGTCCGCCTTTGGAAGCCGGCGTGCGAGCCGCCCCGCCGCCGCGCCAGCCCCAAACGCCCTCGATCGCATCGGCGAGCCACGGCGACACCGCGATGTACAGCAGCGGATAGGCGGCGAGCACGTGGCGCTCGCCGATGTACAGGGAGTTGAACGCGGTGTTGGCCGCGAACAGCAGCGCCACGGGAACGAACAGCGCATAATCGCGCTGGCCGCGACTGTGGCCCAGCGCCCAGGCAACGATCGCGGCGATGGATGCGAGCAGTACCGGCAGCGGACACTTCGCCGCGAACGCGGCCAGGTGGTAGTACCACCACCCGTCGGCCGACAGCTCGCCAGCGAGAAAATACGACGGCTCGCGGTCCTTGCCGACCTCGAGCACCATGTCGACGCCGTCGACGAAGGGCCGCGGCAGCGGCAGGCGCAGCCATGGCGCAGCCTCGGCGAGGCGGGCGAGCCTGCCACCGTCGGCGAGGGTCGCATCCCGGAGCGGCGTCAGGGTGCCGTCGAACGCGTAGCCGGCGTTCACGACCAGCAGTGCCACGAGGCCTGCGATCGCCAGCAGCCGCGCCCACCCGGCGGCCCCGGGGTCGCGCTGCCTCTCGGCGACGATCCGCACGGCCCAGGTCGCGAACATCATCGCGAACAGCACGATACCCGACAGCTTGAGAAGGTTCGCAGCGCCGATCGCAACGCCGAGCCATACCGCGCGCCGCGGCGACGGATCCCCGAGCAGGCGCCAGTTGGCATACAGCGCGACCAGGAAGCCGAGGGTGCCGCTCATGTCGAGTGTCACCAGGTGTCCATGGGCGAGCAGCGACGGCGAGAACGCGAACAGAAAGAGCGCTACGAGGGCGGCGCCCTCGCCGTACAGCTCGAAGGCCCAGCGCGCCGTCACCACCGCCACCAGCAGCGACAGCAACACGATCACAGCGCGCGCCTGGATGAAGAGCTCGTGATAGCGCGCCGCGTTGGCCTGCAGGAACCAGTAGCCCAGGTTCCAGCTGATGGTGCCCGCGGGTGGCCCCCACTCGGCCCCGGAGGCGAGCACCGGCAGCGCCGCGAGCATGCGCGGCACCTGGGAGTTCATCGGATCCTGCCGCAGGTCTCCCGTGTGGAGGGCGTGCAGGCCTACCGGCAGATGGAGGAACTCGTCGATGGTCACCGAGTCGCGGCGTGCCGCCGCGATGGCCTGCAGCGCAAACGCGCCGAGCAGCGCAACGGCGATCGCGAGGCCGCGGCGCGAGAAGCGGGTGCGCACGGCAGTCTATGAGATCCGCCGGGAAAACCTCACTGCGGGCAGGCGCCCGTGGTCCATGCGCAACCGGACGGCAGGCGCCCGTCGCGTAGCCCCGCGCACTCCGCCTTGCAGTCGAATTCGGTGAACGACTTGCAGATCCGCCTTCCATCAGGATCGCTGTCGGCCTTCGGAAAGCAGCAGCAACCGCTCGGGGCTCCATATGGCTCGCCGGTTGCCGGATCGAGCTTGGGTTCCCGCGGTGCCCCTCCCATCTGGGCATTGCTCGGCTGAGCCGCCGCCAGCAGCAGCACGGTCGCTGCGACCGCGGCGAAGCGCGCGATCTTCGTGCATCGGTTCTTAGCCATGATCGACACCTCCTCGCGCTCCGGAATCGTCGTCCGGGCAGAAGGTGCAGTATCGACCGGCCGGGCGTCAAGCGGCAGGCTCGTCCGTCACGCGCCCGGGCGCGGTGTAGAGATTGAACCGATCCGCGCGCAGGAAGCCGACGAGCGTCATCCCGGCGCGCGCCGCGAGCCGCAGGCTCAGGCTCGACGGCGCGCCAACGGCGGCCAGAAGCGGGATGCCGGCGCGCAGCGCCTTCTGGGTGATCTCGAACCCGGCGCGGCCGCTCACCACCAGGAGCGCCCGCTCCGCCGGCAGCCGCCGCGCCGTCAGGAGCGCGCCGATCACCTTGTCGACGGCATTGTGGCGCCCCACGTCCTCACGCAGGAGCACGAGCTCGCCCTCGCTGTCGAAGAGCGCCGCCGCGTGGAGACCGCCGGTGCGGGCAAAGAGGGTCTGGGCGGCGCGCATGCGCCCGGCGAGGGCCGCCAGCACCGCTCGACCGATGCGTGGCTCGCCCGGGAGCAACGGCGGAAATCCCTTGGCGAAGACCGCATCGACGGCGACCTTGCCGCACAGCCCGCAGGCCGCCGTGGAGATGAAGGTCCGCTGCGCCCCGGAGAGATCCGCCGCGAGCCCGCGCCGCACCCGCACCTCCAAGCGGTTCGGAAACGAGGCCCCCTCCGTGATGGCGGCGGTGCGGATCTCGAGCACGTCGTCACCGCACGCGATCACCCCTTCGGCGTACAGCAGCCCGGTGGCGAGCTCGGCGTCGGCGCCGGGCGTACGCAGCGTGACCGTCAACGGCGCGGCGGGCCCGTCCTCCCCGTCCCGGACGGCGATCTCGAGCGGCTCCTCGACCACCACGGCATCGGTCACCTCGTCGCGCACGTCGGCGCCGACGACGACCACGGGCCAGGATTCCACCGGCGGTAGTCGACCCGTCATGAGCGCCGCCCGGCGCCGGTGGACCGATCGAGCGGGACGACGTCAACGACGGCGTTGTAGTCGGGAATCCCGGAGCGCTCGTCCGCGCGGCCGCGCGCGATGAGCACGTTGCCCTCGGGCCAGTGGACTTGCAGGTTGCGCGAACGAATCGCCGCCAGGCGCACGCGGCCCTCGAACGACCCGACCGCGGAACGGAGGACCACGCGATCGCCCTCACGGACGCCGAGCCGCTCGCTGTCCTCACGGCTCATGAGCACGTCGTCGCGGCGCGCCCCGGTCAGTGGATCGCGGTCCTGCCACAGCATGCTGTTGAACTGCTTGCCGCGCCGCGTGCTGACCCGGAATCTGCCGTCGCCGAGATCCTCCTCCGGTTCCGGCAGCGCGACCGGCGCGAAGCGGGCGCGCCCGTCCGCGGTTGGAAAGCGCCCCCCGTCGCACAGCCGCGCCCCACCCCACTGCACCATGTCGCCCTTCTGTCGCAGGCGCTGGATGCCCTCGTACCGGGGCACGACCCGGGCGATCTCCTCGCGGATCGCCGCCGTGTCTGCGAATTGCACGCCCGCCGCCGACGCCGGCGCGACGCGACCCGCCACGTCCACGAGCACCTCCCACTCCGAGCGGGCCTGCGCGATCCGCGGGCCGGGGATCTCGGGACTGAACACGATCCGCCGTTCGGTGGTGGTCTCCGTGCCGCCGCCGGGCTGCTCGTAGCGCGTCGTGGCCGGCAGGAGCAGGACGGTCTCGGCCGGATCGACCAGCATCGTCGGGCTCACCACCACGTCGTGATGCACGCGCAGCGGCACGCGCGCCAGCCCCTCGCGCACGCGATCGGGCTCGGGAAGCGTCTCGACGAAGTTCCCGCCAATGCAGTAGAGCACGTCGAGCTCGCGCCGGTGCGCGGCCTCGATCATGCCGGGAGCATCGAGCCCGGGCGCCGCGGATAGCGGAAATCCCCACAGGGCCGCCAGCGATGCGGCGTTCTCCGCCGTCACCGATTGCCCGCCGGGAAAGTAGTTCGGCACCGCGCCCACCTCGGCGCCGCCCTGCACCCCGCTGTGGCCGCGGATCGGCATGAGCCCGCACTTCTCGCGCCCGACCATGCCCCGGCTGAGGGCGAGATTGACTATGGCCTGGACGTTGTCGACGCCGAAGGCGTGCTGGGTGATCCCCATGCTCCACACGAACACCGCCGTACCGGCCCGAGCGTAGAGGTCGGCGAAACGCGCCATCGCCTCACGGCCCGTCCCGGCCCCGCGCTCGAGCGCATCCCAGGACGCCGCCACCACCTGCTGGCGCACCGCTTCGAAGCCGGTCGTGCGCGCGGCGATGAAAGCGTCGTCGAGCCCGCCGCGCTCGCACAGCGCCTTCAGCACGCCGGCGATGAAGGCGCGATCGCCGCCGGTGTGGATGAGAAAGAAGTCGTCGGCGAGCCGCGTGCCGAACACCGCGCTCTCGAACACCGACGGCACCCAGTAGCGCTCGAGCCCGGGCTCCCGGTAGGGGTTGACCACGACGATCCGTGTCCCCTGCCGCTTGGCATAGTAGAGGTACTTGGTCGTCACCGGCTGATTGTTGGGCACGTCGCTGCCGAAGAAGACGATCAGATCCGCGCCGATCCAGTCGCGGTAGGAGCATGTGGAGGCGGACACGCCGAGCGCCGTCCCGAGCGCCACCGTGCTCGGCGCGTGGCACACGCGGGCGGAATTGTCCACGTTGTTGGTGCCGAGAAAGCGCGCGACCTTTTGCGCCACGTAGTAGACCTCGTTGGTGATGCCGCGGGACGTCAGGTAGAAGGCCAGCCGCTCGGGCGAGATGCCGCGGACGCGATCGGCGATGGTGGTGAGCGCCTCGTCCCAGCCGATCGGCGCGAAGCCGCGCTCACCGCGGTGGCGCCGCAGGGGCACCGGCAGCCGGCCGAGGGCGCGCAGACGCCGGTTGTCCCACGCGGCGATCGCGCCCGCGTCGTGCAGTGCCAGCGGATCGAGGGCCGGCATGGTGTTGAGCCGCAGGAGCGCGAGGCGGACGGTGCACAGGTGGACGCCGCTCATGGTCCAGTCGCGCAAACCCGTCGTCCCGAGCGCGCAGCCGTCGCACACGCCGTCGCGCAGGATCCGCCATCCGTAGCCGAGCGCGTCGCGGTTCTCCCACAGCGCGCGTATCATCTCGCCGTAGTGATTGGGCTTGACCTGCCCGAGTCCGTTCGGAATCCATCCCGCCCATTCACCCGGATTCAGCCAGCGCATGCCGCCCTCCCCGCGCCCCCGCTCGCACGTCGGCGCGCCGGCGCCATGCCCTCGAGCCGAGAAGCGGCGCTCATTCTCCGTCTCCGGGCGCAGCCGCTCCGGCTCCGGCGGCCGCTTCTGCGGCCGCTCCGGCCGGCCGGCGCTCGATCCGCGCCGCCGTGAACGCCGCCGTCACGGGCGGTTCGTAGCGCGAGGCTCCGCGCCGGCGAGATCGAGCAGCGCCTCGAGAAACGCGTCCTGACGGCGCCGCGCCTCGGGAACCGGCAGCCCCCGGTCGAGCACGGCGAAGGTCACGGTGCCGAAGCGCCGGGTCCGAGCCGTGCCCGCCAGCGCGCAGGCGCCGAGCGATCCGTACGTTCCCGTCTTCGCCACCACGGCGCCGCGATGCAGCGGCGCGGTCAGGCGGTCCTCGAGCGTGCCGCGATCGATGCCGGCGACCGGCATCACGTCGGCCAGGGAGAGCCCGTGGCGCCGGAGCTCGGCGTCGAGGGCGCGGATGATCGCCACCGCGGCCCGCGGGCTCAAGCGATTCGTCTTGCCACCCCCGGCGGCGTTGGTGATCACGATCTGCGGGTGAAGCTCGGGGCCGACGCTCTGCCGCGCGATGCGCTCCACGGCGGTGGCGCCGCCGATCTGGTCCGAGAGGAGGTGGAAGATGTTGTTCGAATAGCCGTTCAGCTCTTTCACGATGCGAAGCAGGGGCGGCGACTGGTGCACGACGAGCACCGGCCCCTCGGCCGGCGCGGAGCCGCTGCGGCCGCCGAAGCCGAGCGCGATGTCCTTCAGTTGCAGCCTCCGCGCATCGTCGCGCACGCCTTGCACCGCCGCCCAGGCGGCCGCTCCGCCGTTCCCTCCGGGTTGCCCTGCGGGCCCCGTCTGCCCGGCCAGCGCCTGCTGGAGCCGGCGGCCGGCGGCGTCCGCGCTCCAGTTGAACAGCAGCGGGCCGTGGACATCGACGCGCCCCGCGACGCGCCGGATGCCGAGGCGGTGGAGCTCGAGGAGGACGAGGAAGGCTCCCTCGTAGACCAGGAAGGGATCGCGCCCGCCCGCCACCACGAGATTGCCGTCGATGACTCCGTCGCGCAGCGCGCCACCCGCCCGGAAGCTGGTCTCGAAGCGATGCTCGGGTCCCAGCTCGCGCAGCAACGCGAGCGTGGTCGCGATCTTCGTCACCGATGCGGGATGGACCGGGCGGTCCGGATTGACAGCGGCGAGAACGGCGCCGTCCTCGGCGACGACGAACACCCCTTGATCGGCGCCGACGGCGGACACGGCGAGCGTCTGGAGCGGGCGGTCTCCGTCGGCACACGGCGCCACCGCTGGCACCAGCGCCAGGAGCAACAGCACGACACTCGGCCCGACGGTCCCCCGCGAAACCATCGCGGTGCACTATACCCGATCGCTCACGACGAGACGAAGATCAGCGGCCGAAAATTCGGGCCTGGAACGCGGCGGCAGGCCGCGGCCGCGGGCCGTTGACGTTGGTAGCCCCGGACGGGCATAGAAGGGCCTTTCGCGCGCTTCCGGAGTGCGGATGATCGCAGGCGTACCGCTCGAAAGCTACCCCGGGGAACGCAGAGTGGCCCTCGTGCCGGGGGTCATCCCGATGCTCGCGAAGGTGGGCGTCGAGGTCGTCGTCCAGCAGGGTGCGGGAGCCGCCGCCGGCTTCCCGGACGCCGACTACGAGGCCAGAGGCGCGCACCTCGTCGCCGACCGCGGTCAGATCTTCTCGACGGCCGACGTAGTGCTGCTGGTGCACGGCCCGGACGGCAGCTCCGCGGCGCCGGCCGGCGAGCTCGATGCGCTGCGGCCCGCTCAGGTCTTGATCGGGCTCCTCAATCCCCTCGGCGCCCCGCAGGTAGCTCGGGAGCTCGCGACCCGCAAGGCCACCGCCTTCGCCCTCGAGCTGCTCCCCCGCATCAGCCGCGCCCAGTCGATGGACGTGCTGAGCTCCATGGCGAGCCTCGCCGGCTACAAGGCCGTCCTGCTGGCGGCGGCAGCGCTCGACAAGATCTACCCGTTGATGATGACGGCCGCCGGCACCATCACGCCGTCACGCACCCTGGTCATCGGGGCCGGCGTCGCCGGGCTCCAGGCGATCGCGACCTCCCGCCGGCTCGGCTCCGTCGTCACCGCGTACGACGTCCGGCCCGCGGTCAAGGAGCAGGTGGTGAGCCTCGGCGCCAAGTTTCTCGAGATGCCGCTCGAGACGGCGAGCGCCGAAGGCGCCGGCGGCTATGCGCGGGCGATGGGCGAGGAGTTCTATCGCCGGCAGCGTGAGCTCATGGGCGGCGCCGTCGCCGAGAGCGACGCGGTCATCACGACCGCGGCCGTCCCGGGCGAGAAGGCGCCGGTTCTCGTCACCGAAGACATGGTCCGCGGCATGCGCTCCGGCGCCGTCATCGTGGACCTCGCCGCCGAGACGGGCGGCAACTGCGCGCTCACGCGAGCGGGCGAGACCGCGCAGGTCCACGGCGTGACGATCATCGGCCCCGTCAATCTCGCCGCGTCGCTGCCCTACCACGCCAGCCAGATGTATGCGCGTAACATGACTGCCTTCCTCCAGAACCTCGTCAAGGACGGCCGGGCGCAGCTCGACAGCGACGACGAGATCATCCGCGCGAGCCTGCTCACGCACGGCGGCGAGGTCGTGAACCCGCGGGTGCGCAAGCTCCTCGGCCTCTCGGACGAAGCCGCTCCGGCCGCGAGCGCGCGGAGCGCGTGAGAGCGGCAGTGTCATGACGACAGAGCTCGAGATCGGCCTCTACATCTTCATCCTCGCGGGCTTTCTCGGCTACCACATCATCACCCGCGTGCCGCCACTGCTGCACACCCCGCTCATGTCCGCGACCAACGCCATGTCGGGCATCTCGCTCGTCGGCTCGCTGGTCGTCGCCGGGTCGGACCACGGCGCGCTCAGCAGCGTGCTCGGCTTCATCGCGGTGGCGTGCTCCTCGACCAACGTCGTCGGCGGCTTCCTCATCACCGACCGCATGCTGCGCATGTTCAAGGAATCGAAGGACAGCGGCGCGCAGCGGCGCCAGCTCCGTGTCGCCGGGATGGTGCTCACGGCGTTCGTCGTCGCCATCGGCGTTGCCCTCGTGGCCATCGAATCGGTCAAGCCGGCCGATCAGACGCTGGGCGCCTACATCCATCACACGCTCGCCCCGCACGTCCTGCGCTACACCTACATCCTGTCGGCGATCCTGTTCATCCTGGGACTGAAGGGCCTGAGCCATCCCAAGTACGCCCGCCTGGGCATGTTTCTCGCCGAGATCGGCATGGTGATGGCCGTGGTCGGCACGCTGTTCCACCATCACATCGTCCGCTACGACTGGATCGCCGCCGGGCTCGCGATCGGCACGCTCGTCGGCGGCGGCCTGGGATGGTGGATTCCCATGACCGCGGTGCCGCAGCGGACCGCGTTCTCGCACTCGCTTGGCGCCCTGGCCGCCACGCTCATCGGCATCTCGGAATACTACCGCCACAGCGGCGGCGAGGAGATCGGACGCGTGCTGATGACCGCGCTCGGCTTCGAGGTCGTGATCGGCGGCCTGACGTTCACCGGCAGCTTGATGGCGGCGGCGAAGCTGCAGGGGCTGCTGCCGGGCGCGCCGATCACGTACAAGGGCCAGAACACCTCGAATTTCGTGCTCCTCGGCATCATCGTCGCGAGCCTCGTCTACCTCGTCGCGTCGCCGTTCTCGGGCGCGCTCTTCTATACGCTGGTCGGGCTCGCCCTGCTCTTCGGCCTGCTCCTCGTGATCCCCATCGGCGCCGCGGACATGCCGGTCGTCATCTCGCTCCTGAACTCGTACGCCGGCCTCGCCGACGCCGCCATGGGCTTCGTGCTCATGAACAAGATCCAGATCATCACCGGCTCCCTCGACGGCACCTCGGGCTTCCTGCTCTCGCTGCTGATGTGCCGGGCCATGAACCGCTCCGCCGTCAACGTCCTGTTCGGCGCCTTCGGCAAGGTCGAGGAGGACGGCGCGGCGGTCACGGCGGGCGACGACGCCAAGGGCTCCGTGCGCCGGATCATGCCCGAAGAGGTCGGCGTGCTGCTCGATACCGCGCGCTCGGTGATCATCGTGCCCGGCTACGGGATGGCGGTCTCGCAGGCGCAGCACGGGGTCGCCGAGCTGGCGAGCCTGCTGCAGAAGCGCGGTATCGAGGTGAAGTACGCCATCCACCCCGTGGCCGGCCGCATGCCCGGCCACATGAACGTGCTGCTCGCCGAGGCCAACGTGCCCTACGACCAGCTCTTCGAGATGGAGCAGATCAACCCGTACTTCCCGGAGGCCGACCTCGCCCTCGTGGTCGGCGCCAACGACGTCACCAACCCGGCGGCGAAGAACAACCGCTCGAGCCCGCTCTACGGCATGCCCATCCTCGAGGTCGAGCGCGCGAAGTCGATCATCGTCCTCAAGCGCAGCCTGCGTCCCGGCTTCGCCGGCGTCGACAACGACCTGTACTACAACCCGAAGTGCATGATGCTGCTCGGCGACGCCAAGGACAGCCTGAGCGAGCTGTTCACGGCGCTGAAGTCTTAGCGCGCCGCGGTCCTCGCTGCCGGCCGGAGCGCTACCGGCGTCGCGGGTCCGCCCCAACGCCAGCGCTCCTCAGCAGAACACCTGCGTGATCAGAACCTGGCCGTCGGCCGCGATCGCCACGCCGAGGCCTGTCATCGTGGGGCCCAGCTGCAAGATGTTCTTCCGATGCCCGCGGCTCTTCATCCAGCCGCGCACGGTGGACAAGGCGATCTCCGCGGCCGTGCTCCAGTCGTACTTCTTGACGCCGCGTTGAATGGTGACACGGTCCCACGTCGTGTTCTGAAAGATATTCTCGGACATGCCCCGCGTCACACGTTCTCCCGACCGCCGCCGGCACTCGAAGCCCGCCCGCCGACCCCGATCGATGGGATCGACCCCGTCAGGGTCAACGTGGCTGAAATACTTCCGGCGCACCATGTCGGCGCTGTGGGCGCGCGCGATCTTGGACAGCTTCGCGTCCAGCTGAAGGCGCGGCATCTTCTTCGCGACCCGTTCCTGATTGATCAGGGCGTAGATTCGCTTTTCGATGTCCGAAGCCTGGAGGTTCGGTTTGCCGGAGGCCGGCGACGCCGCGCCCGCCACGAGCACCACGCCTGCCAGCGCCACGCGGGCCAGGGGCCTTGCCGCACTCGACATGTCCCGCATCGCGTTCGACCCGTGGATCTCCGCAGCGGCCGCTCGACGCCCGCGCCACCCTCTAGCTTGCCGCGCGCCGCCGGCGGCGGTCGTCCCACTCGAGCACGGCCGGCAGCACCACCACGTAGGACACCAGCGTCAGGCCGACCCCGACGGTGAGGAGCTGCCCGATCGCCGCGATGCCACGGTGCGAGGCGAGGCCGAGGCTACCGAAGCTGAGCATGGTGGTGAGCGCCGCGTAGAACACGGCGCGGGCGGTGCTGGTGGCGAGCACGTCCACCTCTTCCGGGTTCGTGCGGTGCCGGTGGACGAGGTGCACGCCGTTGTCGACGCCCATGCCGATGAGCATGGGCAGCACGATCACGTTGGCGAAGTTGAACGGCTGGCCGAGGAGGACGAGCGCCGTGCAGGTGAGCAACGCCGCGAGCGCCAGGGGAAAGAAGGCCAGCAGCGAGTCCCACACGCTGCGCCACAGGAGCACCAGGAAGAGCACCATGCACACCATGCCACCGAGGAGCGCGCGCAGCATGGCGCTCCACGTGACCCGCCCCCACTCGACGAGCCACACGGCGCCGCCCGCGGCATCCGGGACGTGGGCGCGCACCGTGTCGACGAAGCGCTCGAGCGCTGCGCTCTCGGACACGTCCTCCCGCGGGAAGACCTCGATGCGCGCCCGGCCGTCGCTGGCGAGCATCTGTTCCTTCAGATCCGGCGGCAGATCGGCGAGCGTCACGCGCTCGGGGCTGAGCAGCGCGGCGAGCTCTCCGATCTGCTCGGGAAGCGAGCCGACCACGTTCGCCTGCAACCGGGCCAGCGCCTCGCTCGCGCGGCCGGGCACGGCGCTCGCGGTGAGAAACTCGCCGAGCGCCGTGCGCAGGCGCCGCGCGCTCCTCACCAGCGCCGCGTCGCCACCGCGAGCGGCCGTCCGTGCCGCTTCGGCGGCGAGGGCCTCGAGCGCCCCACGCTGCGCGTCCGCGCTCGGCGTCGGGCCGGCAACGATCGCCGGGGGCACGATGTACGAGGCGATCTCGAGGATCTCGAGCTTCTCGCCCTGCGCCGCCGGGACGTAGTCGGCAAGAGTTTGCGTCTTGCCAACGACGGGCAGCGCCGCCAGCGTCTGCGCCATCGCCTGTGCGCGTGTCAGGTCGGGCGCCACGGCATCGATGCTCCACGGTGAGCTGCCGCGGTTCGCCAGGAGGTCTTCGAAGGTGGCCACCGACTCGGTGTTCGGATCGCGCAGATTGAGCAGGTTGTGATCGAAGCGCACCCGCGGCAGGAGACAGACGCCGACGATCCCGAGCACGGCGGCCGCGATGCGAACCGTACTCGCATAGCGCAGCGGCAGATGTTCGAGGCGAGCGATCCATGGGTGTGGCGCCGGCGGCGTCGGCGCCCGGTCGGCCCCGACGGCGAGCAGTGCCGGCAGAATGGTCAAGGTGCTGGCCAGGCTCACGAACATGCCCACGCCCGAGATCAACCCGAGCTGGGCCACGCCGGTGAAATCCGTCAGCAGGAAGATGAAGAAGCCGATCGCCGTCGTGCCAGCGCTCGAGAACAGCGACGGCCCGACGCTCGTCCCCGTCCCCGTGAGCGCCTCGCTGCGCGGGCGGCCGGCGGCGCGCAGCTCCGCGTAGCGCATGCAGAAGTGGATCCCGAACTCGCCGCCGAGCCCGATGAGGATCACGTTGAAAGCGGCGGAGATCTGGTTGAGACTCCCAACCGTCGCGGCCGCAAACGCGTTGCTCCATGTCAGGCTCACGAGCAGACTGCCGACGAGCGCCAGCACCACCCGCACCGAGCGCAGCGCGAAGCAGACGGTGGCGGTGAAGAGGACGAACGAGATCACCGCGACGTGCCGGCTCTGCGTGCCGACGGCGATCAACTCCTCGTAGTTGAGCACCGGCTCGCCGGTGATGCGGACGAATGTCGCGCGCTCCGGATCGTCGAGCTTCAAGGCGTGCACGACATCCCGGATCGCCTGCAAATGCGGCGCGGCGTTGAGCAGTTTGCCGTAGTCGAGTCGGGGCCGCAGCTCGACGACCCGCCGCCGGGCCTCGGCGGGCAACGCGCCGCCGAGCAACGCCGTGCCCCACGGATCGATCGCCGGCCGGCCGGCGTTCGTTGCTTCGACGGCAGCGCTGATCCGGTCGAGCGCGGTGGAGACATCGAGGCCGGTCCGCGTTCCCTCCCGCTCGGCGGCGAGCGCCTGGCGGAGCAGCCCCGCGACGCCCACGAGGCTCTGGTCGCGCGCCAGCTCGGCGAGGAAGGGCTGCAGCGCGCTCAAGCGGTCGGTCAGATCCTCGAGCTGGTCGGGCTCGAGGTAGAGCAGCGCGTTGCGCTCGAAGAACGGGCCGCCCCCGGGCACGTGCACCTGGGTGAACAGGTCGGTCCGCTCGACCAGGCTGGCCGCCAGAGCATCGGCGGCCCGGTGCGCCGCGGCGGGGCTGTCGGCATCGATGACGACCAGGATACCGTCGCCGAGCGTATGGAAGGTCTTCGTCAGCTCGCGCTGTCGAATCTGGAACGGCAGCTGCGGGTTGATCAGGGCGTGCGTGTCGGCGTTGATGCCGAGATTGAAAACGGCGTAGAGGGCCAGCGCCACCGTGAGGCTCAGGCCCAGGCGCAGGATTCGACCGGCGTGCCGGTCGACCGCCGCGATCCACCGTGCGCAGGCCCGGCTGAGTGCGCTCTGGAGCCCAACGTACATCCCCGCCCTCCCCTCCACCCTGGTCACGTGACGGGCGGGGGGAGTGTACCGGAACCGCCGGGCCGGTCCAGAGACGGCGCCCCGGCGCTCACCCAGGGGTCGAAGGCACCGCGTGGTCCGCGATACTGGCGGCGTCGGGTCGCCCGGGATTGATGGCGGACGTCGGAAGGCACCGGTAGGCACGCCCTGGGACGCGAGTGGCGGTGGGTGACGCTTACCTCTCGCGGGCCGCGCGTCTCGCCCGCTCGGCCTACGTGCGATCAGGACGCGACGAAGAGCCACCCCATCGAAAGCTCAATCGCGTGATCGCGCATGGCACGGCGGGAGCGCCACAGCCTGCACGTGGCCAGGGCGGGAGGCCCCCGGTACTACTCCGCGTCCGTGGACGCGATCGCTTGGCTCTCGTCGCCCCGCACGGCCAGCGGCGGTCGACCGCGGCCACCCGGGCGCCACGGCCCGACGCCGAGGCGGCGCTGGCGGCGCCGGCGGTGGTTGAGCGCGCACGCATCGCACGCCCAGCTGTAGTGATCGAGGCGCCCCTTACCACACTGCGGGCAGCGGCCGCTCGCGATCCGCGCGCGGCGCCAGGTTTGTTGCCTGCTCTCCACCATCCACCCCCCTTCGCGCGCGGGCAGCTCGCCTGTTCGTCCTTCGTTTCGATTCATGGCTGGTCACCTTCAACCCCAGCGCGTACTACCGCCGCAATGCGTCGTCAATTAGTGTAAACACGTATGCGAGCTGGCCCAGCTGAATTTGTCCTTGACGTCCTTCCGGTAGCCGAAGACGACACACCCGATCAGCCCTGGCGCCCCGATTTCGAGCGGCCAGCGACGCTCCTCCCGCGGTCCGATGGCCGCGCGGGGGCGGCGTCCGGGGGCGATTCGAAGCGGGCGCCGGCGTGAGCCTCGACCGCAGGTTGACAGGGGACCCCGCTCCCCCGTAGTCTCCCCGGCCGAAGTGTGGGCCATGCCGAGGCCCTGCCAGAGTAGCAAAAACGTTTGGGATTTCGCTGGCATGAGCCAGAGCTGCAGGCGCGATATGGCATCGACTCGCTCAACTGTGACCCCACAGGGACGAGCGCAGCACAGGTAGTCGTCGAAGCACACCAGGCAGGGAGAGGCGCGGATTCCACGGCGGGAGGACACCTATGGACCGGATCGCCCAGTTCCCCGACGAGATCGTCTTCGCCGTTTGCGAGCGTTTCCTGGCCGGCGAGGGAGAGGGGGCCACGAAGATCGCGTCGTGGTTGCGGGCGGAAAAGACACTCCCGGTAACTCGGGAGATGATCTATCCCCTGATCGGCGAGGCCATTCGGCGGAAGTACCTGATCCTGCGCGCCCCGGAGGCGCATCTCGCGGCTCAGCGTATCGCCGACCGCTACGACGTCCCGCTCGACGCCTTGCGCGTGGTTTCCGTGCGCGGGCTGTCGGCCATCGAGCACGTCGCCTACGCGGCAGCCGAGGTCGCAGCGGATACGATTCGCCGCCTCGGCGCCCACAAGTCGCGCGTGCACATCGGGCTCGGGGCCGGCATGATGACCGTGGCCGTCGCCCGGCATCTCGCCGATCGGCTGCGCATGGAGGACGGCTTTCCGGACCTTACCCTCCACGCGCTGAGCTCGGGCTTCTCCGTTCACATGCCGCAGACGGCGCCCGTCTCCTTCTTCAGCTTCTTCCACGACGCCAAGCCGCACATCGAGTACGTGGGACTCTTCGCGCAGGCCATCGTCACGTCCGAGGAGTACGAGCGGGTGAAGCAGGCCCCGGGCGTGTCCGAGTCCTTCGAGGCGGCCGCCGAGATCGATCTCGTCATCACCTCGCTGGCGAGCGCCCAGGACGGCCACGGCGACCTGTCGCACTTCATGAAGGTCGTGGCAGACGAGAAGAACTACGCGACGGCCACCAAGCTCGAGGAGCTACGGGCGGCCGGCTGGCGCGGCGACGTGCAGTTCCGGCCCTACGCCGCCAGTGGGCCGATCCTGATGGACACCGGCGTGCGGGCGCTGACGGTGTTCGAGCTGTCCGACCTCGTCCGCCTGGGCGCCGCCGACAACAAGGAGGTGATCCTCGTCGCCGGGCCCTGCGGCGTGTGCAGCACGAGCAAGGCGGATGCCCTCGTGCCGCTCCTGCTCGAGCCGACGTTGCGGGTCTGGACTCGCCTCATCATGGACGTCGCGACCGCCGAGGAGCTGGTATCGCCTGCCGCTCGCCCCGCCGCGGCATCCACGCAGTAGCCGTTGGGCGCGCACCGGACAGGAACGCCGCCGGGCGGCGCAAACCTGCGATCACGTTTCAGTCGGGCCCGTTGACAAAGACCGACTGCTCCGCCGGCGGCCCGAGGATGCCGGCCGGCAGGGTGACCGTGCCGATGTTGAAGACCGCATCGGGGTTTCGCTCGGCCAGTGGGGTCTCGGGATCGTCGGCCCTGAGCACCTTGGAGAAGCTGCCGGTCAGCAGGCCTTTGACGAACACGCTCACGGTGACGGTCGTCGCCACCGGCGCGCCGGCCCAGTAATGGGCCGCGAACGCAAACGTGCCGGCCTGGCCCGCTCCCAGCGGAAACACGATGTTCTCCGGACCGAAGCCGTCGGTGTCGTCCACGTCGAGCGTGCCGCCAGCCGCGCTCCGGTTGATCCAATAGATCGTGTCACCGTCGGTCGTGTTGGCGACACCGTCCGCGCCGGGAACGCGCACGTGCAAATCGATGTCGGTTCCGTTGGTGTCCCAGGTCATGGTGAAGCGCAGATCCTCACCGGCGCTGCCAGTGACCCCGATGACGACGCTGTCCGACCCGGTGCGCGCGCTCGTCGAATTGGTGGCCATGACAACCACCGTGTTCTCCCGGCCAGGCGACAGAATCACGACCGCGGAGAAGGCGCCGTTGATGACCGGCGCGATCTGGGTAAAGGCATCCGCGAAGTCGCCGCTCTGAGTCACGATGCTGACCCGGTCGATGAATGGGTCGCTCACGGTGCCGCTGATGGAGCGCACGGTTGCGGCCACGGTCTCATCGGCCGCGGGATCGACGATGTCGACGATGGGGACGCTCGGGCTGGGGCTCGCGCCGACGACGACGTTCACCCCCGCCATGCGGGGGCTCGCGTCCGGATCGCAGACGATCACCGTGCTGCCGCTGCTGGTCCCCTTGGTCGCGGTGACGGTGTTCGCCCCCGCGACCACCACGGCGCGGTAGAAGCCCGCCGCGTTGGCGCGCGCATCGAGCCCTGGGAGGCTCGATACGCTCACCATCGCCTCGGGTAGCGGCGAGCCGTTGCTGTCGCGGACGACACCGTCGATGAAGCAGGTGGGCATGCTGTCCGGCACGTGGATCACGCGACTCAGCCCCGGCGGCGAGCCGAAGTTCTGGGGCGAGATACGGACCTCGTAGCGCCCTCCGGCCTGCACCGCTTCACCGTCGTAGATCAGCCGCGGGTCGCGCGAATCCATCACACCGTCGACGAAGCTCGGCTCGAGCAAGGCGTGGATGAGCGTCCCAGGCATCGTCACGCCATCATCCGGGACGCTCGCGCTCACCGAGCTCCGCGGCGCCGGATCGTTCGGACCGAGTATCACCTGCCAGGATTCCATGGCCTCCAGACCCGGCGGCAACGTCACGCCGAGGAGCGTCTCGATGCCCACCACGTCTGCCGGCGACAGCCCGACGACGCTCACGGTGGCGCCCTGACCGCCGCCGAGCGCCCCGGGGGGCACCGTGATGCGGCTGCCGTCGTTCGGATTCGTATAGGACCCGCCAGCCGTATCGACCGTGATGCCCGACGGCCCCTGCAGGCTCGGCGCGAGCACAGCGACGAAGTCCTTGACCCGCTCGCTCCGCAGCAGCGCGTGCGGCGCCTTCACGCGGCCGACCAGCGCATCGCAGCCCGGAGTCGCGATCCTCGCCTTCACGATGACCGGGCCCGGTACGTCGCGACAGCCGAGAAACCGGATCGCGAGCTTGGTGAACTGCTTCTTCGGCTTGAGCTTCGCCTCCGCGAGCGGGCAGTCGCCGCTACGAATCGACGCGACGAGGATGCCGCCCATGTCGCGGATCAGGATCTCGTCCGTGGTCGCCGCGCTCGGCCCGGCCACCAGCGGCAAGGCGGAGATGAAGTATCGCGCCGGCGGGCAGGTGACCCGCTGCGCCTCGGCCCGAGCCGGCACCAGCAGGAGAGCGACCGCCGCGAGGATCAGCCGGCCCGTGGCCGGAGCGATGGTCAGATTCATGACATCGGGGGCTCGCCGTCGGCCCATGTCGCGCCACGGGACGCGGAGCGGCGGCGCTTCCAGCCGAGCCTTCCCAACCAGCAAGATTCGCACCAGCCGGGGTGAGTGGGCGTGCGAGCGCTACGGAGCCAGCCGGTGTCGCACGCATGGGCCCTCCGGGATTCTCCGGAGGATTGGCGCGCGCCCGCAGCCGTCCGAACGGTAGCGGTGCGTTACAGGCGCGGCGCACAGTGCCCGCGACGTTCGAGCGCGAAACGCCCGTCGCACAGGCGCTCGCCGGGACCCACCTGGCAGCCTCGGGACGGCCGGTCGCGCCTACCTCAGTCGAGCGTTCCGGACGGCCGCTCGAGGAAGGCGCCGCTCGGGGAGCCCGCGCAGTCGATCACCACGTCGGGGCCCACCTGCTCGAACGGGGGTTGGAGCGGGTTGGGTCGGGGATCTCCGGCGAGGAGGAGCCCACAGTTGGCGCATTCGACGTTGGTCCACTCTGGATCCGGCGCGCCGGGCTCGCTGTCGAGCATCCCGTTCACCCAATCGACGAGGGTCGGCACGCCGCCCGTGGTGTCGGTGTACACCTTGTTGCTGCCCCACATCGTGTGCCGTGATCCGGTACCGATGTAGTACCGATAGTTGTCCGGCACCACGGCATACGTGTCGATCGCCTGCGTGCGCATGACGTCGTTGAAGGCGCAGCTCGCCTGCCACCACGTCAGCGCGAAGGCAGGATCGTTCCCGTTCAGCATGAGATTGTAGAAGCCCGACTGACCGCCAAAGCTGCCATCATATGCGCTCGAATAGTGGGCCCAGTTGGTGTTCGGGAACTCGTTGGCCACGACCTCCGTATAGCCCGGAATGCCGCTCCCGTTCTCGAGCACCTCGCGCAGCTCGGGAAAGTCCGCGGGCAGGTTCGCCTCGAAATTCCAGTTCGGGAAGTAGCTGTCGAGAAAATCCTGCGTGATCACCCCGTTGCCGGCATCGGCGAGGACGTGAATCTGCGAGGCCGGCCACACCTCGTGATGAAGCGGCGCGTTGAACCACGCCCCGTACGCGCCGGCGCTCGAGCCGGTGACGAACACCACGTCGGGATTGACGAAGTGCTCGCGCGCGAACTTCTCCACCACCCGGGAATTATGGTAGCCGCGGTGCTCGACGTGCGTCGGGTAGTCCTGGGCCGCGTCACCGAAGTGGATGTCGCAGCTGCAATAGGACACGAACACGATGTGCCAGTCCCGGAACGGGTTGGCGGGATTGTTCCGATCCGCGAAGCCCACCGATTGATTGTTGGGGTTGTCGCCGCCGGCAGGGTTGACGCTGTTGTCACACACGGGGATCGAGCACGTGAGATCCTCCCAGCACGCGCCGCCTCCCTGATAGTACACCAGGAGCTTGTTCACGGTTCCGGCGCTTCACGAAGTAATGATACGGCGAGCTGTTCATGCACACCGGGGTAAAGCCCCGGCCGAGATAGTCCGTCGTTCCGGTGGGGGAGATGGTCGTGAACTGCGTGTCGTCGACGTGCGGCGAGATCGTGGTGTCGCGCACCACGTCGGCGTTGAGGCCGTCGAGGAGCGCCTCGAGCCCCGCCTGGCTGGCGCCGGTCGGGCAGCCCTTCGCCACCACCTGACGCGTCCACATGACGATGAAGCGCGCCCGCGCCCGCGCCTGCGCCTGATCGCGCGCGCTCCCCTGCGGATCGTCGTCGAGGCGCCGGATGTACTGACCCTCGGCGCGCAGGAAGCTCCCGCACCGCGCCGCCGCTGCCCCGAGCAGCCGGCGGGCGCAGCGCGCCTCCGGCATGCTGCCGAGATCCAGGGCCGCGGTGAGGTCACCGACCACCTGGTCCACCGTGGCATCGATCATCGTTCGCGCGTCGGCCGGGGCAAGCGTCGTGTCGCTGCAATCTGATCCCTTCATCAAGGATTTGGCATCGGCGCCCGCCCACGCATCGTCGAGATCGCTCCCGGCCAGCTGGATGGCAGCATCGCGACGGGCGCTGTCCTGGGTCGTGGCCCACGAGGCCCACGCCTTGAGGACACGCCGGCAATATCGGCCGGCGTCTCGCTGCTTCACGCTGACGCACCGGTTGGTGGGATACACTGCGGCGGTGGCGAGATCGGGTACCGCGACAGCAGCAGCCACGAGCAGGCTGCCGATGGACAGGCCTCGCGGGATGCTCCATCGGGTCATGGACGGTCCTCCTTTGGTCTCTCGCCCTGCGGCGGATGGGGGGACACTACGTTCGGATCCGGGGGCGAGTCAAGGCAATTCGCCCCGTGCGGTCCTGACGGCGATCCACCGCTCTACTTGGCTATCTCTTGTACGGCAGCGTGGTCGGCACCATGAGCCGGCTCGCGGCGATCCACCACGTACCGTCCTCCTTGATGAGGATGGCGGTCAGATGCCCGCTGCGCTTCGGCAGCTCGGTGCCTTCGCGCGTGCGGATGCCGCTGATTCCGTAGCCTCCGTCCACCAGGGCAACCGAGTCGGAAATGAACCAGACGTCGGCGATCGTCAGGGCGAGTGTCGTCTGCTTGAACACGGTATCGTGCTGCTGCTGGAGGTGATCGGCGATCGCACTGCGCCCCTTCGCGCTCGTCCCGTCGGGCTCGAGGAGATCACCGTCGAGCGCCCACATCTTCGTCAGCGCCGCGACGTCGTGCTTGTTCCAGGCCGCAGCGAAATCGGCGTAGAGCTTGCGAATGACCTTCTCGTTTTCCAGATCGGTCGACGCTCCGCCGACGTTGCTCATCCGCTCGGCGTGAGCCGGCAGCGCGCACAAGAGGACAGCCATCCCTGCTGCGATCGCATAGCTCTTCATCGGAGCCTCCTTAGGGCGCGCATGCTAGCGCGTTCGGGGCGAAGGCGACAATCCCGAGGCCCGAGGCCCACGGCCCGAGGCCCACGGCCCAAGACCAAAGACCGAAGACCCAAGGCCCTAAAGGCAACGAGGCCCCCCGAAGACCCGGGCCCGAGGCCCGGCGGCCCAGCCACGCCGGGCCCCATGAGCCCGGGGGCCCGGCAGATGCCCAGGAGAGAGGTCTGGCCTACCTATTCGTATAGTACCGCATGCATCCGGCCGCTCGCGTAGGCCTCGATGCCGGTACAGGCGAGGGTCAGCACGGTGTCGAGATCGGCGCCGGCGTCGATGGCCTGCCGGACCGCCGCCTTGCCCGTCAGCAGATCGATGGCGGGCACGTCGCTGCGAAACTCGTACGGCTCTCGCCGCCAGGTGAAGCCCTCGGGCCAGAGTCGCCTGACGGCAACGAGAACGGCGAGCCCCGTCCGGTAGGCATCGAACGCCTGCCGGTCGGTGACGTGAAGCTGGAGAGCCCCGCAGCGCTGGCGGGCGAACTTGTGGAACGCGGGCTCGATCGTGCACGGGCGCAAGCGCACCCCGGGGAGGTCGTAGCGCCGCAGCTCCTCGGCAAGCGCCCGGCCATCGATGAACGGGGCCCCGAAGAGCTCGAACGGCCGGGTGGTGCCGCGGCCCTCGGAGAGGTTCGTGCCCTCGAGCAGGCACATCCCGGGATAGACGATGGCGGTGTCGAGCGTCGGCATGTTGGGCGATGGCATCACCCACGGCAGGCCGCAGTCATCGAAGTAGTGCGCGCGCCGCCAGCCTTCGCACGGCACCACGGCAAGGTCACAGCCGAGGCCGAACGTCTCGTTGTAAAGCCGCGCGAGCTCGCCGACGGTGAGCGCATGGCGCTGGGGTACCGGATAGAGAGCGCAAAAGTTCTCGAGCCCCGGATCGAGCCCGCCACCCTCGATCCGCACCCCACCGATGGGATTGGGCCGGTCGAGGACGACGACCCTCTTCCCCACGGCGGCCGCGGCACGCATGCAGAGCGCCATCGTGGCCGCGTAGGTGTAGTAGCGCGCCCCGACGTCCTGGACGTCGAAGACGAGCACGTCGATCTCCTCGAGATCGTCGGGCGTCGGGGAGAGCGACGCGAACGTGCTGCCGTAGAGGCTCACCTCCGGCAGCCCGGTCACCGAATCGCGCCCATCGCCCACGCCGATCATATCCTGGGCCGCGCCGCGGATGCCGTGCTCGGGTCCGAACAGCACCCGCAGATGCACGTCGGCGTGCGCGTGCAGCGCATCGACCGCGTGGACGAGATGGCGATCGACGCTCGCCGGGTGTGCCACCAGACCGACGCGCGCCTTGCCGAGCCACCGCCGGGGAGCGTCGAGAAGGAGCTCGAGGCCGGTACGCATGCAGCTATTCTAACGATTCGCGGCGAGTACGGGCAACGAGGTCCATTCGTTAGCCATACGTATCGCACCGCGGTCGACCGAGGGACTTGCCCTCACGTCCGCAATGAGCGCCGTGCACGCCAGCAGCGGCGCCTACACAATCGGCGCCTTCAGGCCGGCGGCCCGTGCGAGCGCGATCTGCCGGGTGTCGAACGTGAGCATCTCACCAAACCCCAGAACCAGAGCGGCGGACACATGCAGCACGTCGAGGCTCCGGGTACCTAGGTTTTCCGAATACAACGCGCTGAGACGCTCGCCCTCGGTCATCACCTCGTCCAGGGACGGCGATGCCGGAGTCAGCACTCCGTTCGCGAGGTCCGCAAGCAGCGCATTCAGCGACGCATCCCGTTGGCCGGTCGTGATCTCTCGGCGAAACACCCGCAGGCGGAGGGCGTTGCGAAACTCCAGCCGGTGGAGCCACGTGAACGGGAGGGGCAGCTCCTGTCGCCTCATGCGCCTGATGGCCCGCTGGGTGTGGGCATCGGGGGCGTACAGCGAGCAGAGGAACCCGGTATCGGCGTATGCCCTCACGAGTCGCCGCGCGATTCAGCAATCAAGTCGCTAGCGGGCACCCTCAGGCGCTTCCTGCCATAGATGGCGCGAAGCCGCGCCGCGAAATCCGGGCGTCGTATCACCGACCGTCGGGTGGGCGGGAACAGCAAGGCGACGGGTTCGTCGCGACGACGTACCTCGACGATCTGCCCATCCGCCACCCAGGAGAGGACCGTCGTGGTGGCGTGTTTCAGCTGCCGGATCGTCGTGGTCTTCATATGTGACACATTATCGTGTCACATCGCAGCCGTCAACCAGGTCAACCAGGGACGGCCCTGATGACGCGGCGAGGAACGGAGTTCACGAGCCCGCGGCCGCGCCAGGTCAGCGATGCGCTCGCGATCACTGCGCGTAGCCGAGTGCCTTCAGAAATTCCGCCGGCGCGCGGCGCGGTTCATCGAGTGTCGGCGGGGCGGGCCGCGCCGCCTCCCACCCCACCAGGGCCTGCTGCAGCTCCTGCGCCCTACCGTGGTCGACCGCGTAGAGGTTGTTGGTCTCCCCAGGATCCTCCGCGAGATGGTACAGCTCACGGGCTCCTGGCGGACGGGAGAAGGTCTCGGCCACCGCCACGGCCTTTCGGGTCTCGATGTATTCCCAGTCGGCGGACCGGATCATCACCTGTCGCCCGCCCTGCCCTTCGGCGTAGGCGTACGAGTGCGGCTCTCTACCCCAGGCGCCTGCGAGGAGCGGAACGAGACTGCGGCCGCTCACGTCGGCCGGCGGCTCGAGACGAACGAGATCCAGAATCGTTGGCATGATGTCGATCGACATGACCAGTGCATCCACGGTGCGCGGCCCGTGCAACACGGTCGGTGCCCAGAAGATGAGCGGCACACGGGTCGTCGACTGATACAACGCGAAGTGGCCAAGGTAGATGCCGTTTTCGTCCAGGCTCTCGCCATGATCGGCCGTGAGGACGACGAGCGTCCTCCGGTCGAGCCCGAGCGCTGCCAGCCGTCCGAGAATCTCACCGATCATGGCATCGACGTACGACACTTCGCCCTCGTACCGGCTCACCGCGTAGCGGAAGTCGCGGATACCGTCGAGCCAGGCGATCTGAGAATGGGCCCAGTGGTTTGGATCGGTGAACGCGGGACCGAAGCGTGCGGATCCCATGGAAGTGAACTTCGGATCGCGCGGGTCACCGCTATAGTACATCGAGGCGTACGGTTCCGGCGGCGCGTACGGCAGGTGGGGATCGAAGTAGTGCACCCAAGCAAAGAAGCGCTCTTTGTGATGACGGCGGAGCCATCGCAAGAAGACCTCGTTGGTGGCCGCGGCATCACGCTCGCCGCGTGAGGGGCGGTAGAAGGTGTCGAACCCGCGCCGCAGCCCTTTGACATGCACCGGAGACAGCGACTTGACGCTCGTGACGGCGACGGTCCGGAACCCCGCGCCTTTCAACACCGCACCCAGGGTACTGATGGAGTCCGGAATCTGCGCGCGATTGTTGTCCAACACTCCGTGCTCCCGTGGATGGCGCGAGGTCAGGATCGAGACGTGCGATGGCTGCGTGATGTGACTCTGCGAGGTGGCCCGGCTAAACCTCACGCCCTCAGTGGCGAGGCGATCGATGACGGGGGTCTTGACCGTCGGATGACCGTAGCAGCCGAGATGGTCAGCGCGCAGGGTATCGATGGTGATGAGGATGACATTGGTGTCGTCGGGCAGGAACACCCGGCGCCCACAAGCCCCCACCGCGAGGGTGAGAAACAGGGCACACACGGCGGCGCGCCGCAGGATCGCTTGGTGCACCCTCATCGGCCGACGGAGCACGGGGCCTCGGCGCTGCAGACCGTGATTTCGACCACGGGGCCCCGGCTCATCTCACGCGATGCATACCGGATGCGGTCACGCGAAGGGCTGGTGAGCGCGAGACAGTAGTCCCCGTCGCCGACGATGTAGCCCGTGAGATCGAAGCCCACCTGGTTGCCGGGGCGCCACCGGCCTGGCTGCGCGTCGATGGCGGAGCCCTCCAGTGCCGGCTTGCCGTCCCAGGTGAGCGTCTGCTCGTCCCAGTCGCAGGAGGTCGCGTAGATCTCTCCACCGTGGTTGCTCTTGGAGCTCCGCGCCGCAGCCACCGTGAGGTGCAGGCGAGCCTCGCGAATCGTCTGGCCGGCCACCCCTCTGACGCGGACCCGAAGGAAGGCCGCTTTCGGGGGGCGAGCCCCGGCCTCGAGGAGGCCGTCGGCGCCGGCATCGCGCGGCGCTGCCTTCCGCACCGTGGCATCCGCGATCACGGCGGCGACGGGCTCGGTGCCGGGCACCGGGCACGTGCAGTCGGCAGCGCACGCTCCAGGGCACAGCGCATCATCGGCCCCGTCGCACTCCTCCTCGACGCGATCGATTCTGCCATCGCCGCAAACGGGCCCGTCACCGGAGGCGCCGAGCGGGCAGACCCGCAGCCCGCAGGCCGCCGCGATTCGCTCCCACGCCACGAGATCGAGCTCGTCCGAGCTCCCCCCACAGCCATCGCAGGCGCCGAACAGGCCGTTCGGATAGGCCGGGATCTGCACCACGTCGATGCCGTCGGTCGCGGTCGTGCGGTCGCCGTCACGGGCGAGCTCGAAGGTGCACAGGTGCTTGAACGGTTCCTGCCTATCGAACACCTCGAACTCGTCGTTCGACTGGTCGGATACGATGATGTATCCGTCCTCCCGGCCACACTGGTAGACCGCCACCCCTTCGGAGTCTGACCCGGTCTCCACGACGCCGAACTCCGGCGGTACGGCGGTGCCCGCGTACGTGAAGGCCCGGCAGGAGCGACTGTCGCTCTGGTCGTCGCAGACGTAGACGCGCTCGCGGCCGTCGTCGCAGGCGATTCCCTCGGCCTTGGTGAGGTCGTACGAGAAGCTCCGCAGCTCCTGGCCCGTCACCGAGTCGAGAACGTACACCATGCCCGTTTCCTCGTCGGTGACGAAGACGAGGCTTCGGCCCTTCTCGTGCCCGACGCAGACCCCGCTCACCTCCTCGAACGCGGGTGAAGCCAGCTCGCGGATCGGCGCGCCGAGACTCGGCAAGGCGTGAATCAGCACGCGCGCCCCGCCGTTGTCCGTGGTGACGAGCTCCGCACGCCGAGCATCGACGTCACAGTTGTTGGCGGCACCCGCGAATCCCGTGGCGGCACCGACGAACGTGCCAGAGGGCAGGCTGAAGCACTCGACCAGGTCGTCGTCCTTGCTGGTCATGCACGCGACGGCCGCGCCGGGATCGCTTGGATCCTGCCAGAAACACGGATCGTCGTAGTTGTTGCCTCCCTCCCTCAGCTCCTGGTCGACGGTCACGAGCTCCGCCGCGTGAACGCCACCAAGGGGTACGCTAACCACGAGGGCTAGAGTGCACGGAGACAGGCCCGTCCTGCTGCGCATGGTTCCCCCCTGGCATAGGTCTCCGTGGCCCGCAACCACCACCGACTTACCCCAATGAGATTCAATGAAAACTTCCGAGGAGGGAGGTGGGCCGACCTCGCCTCATGTATGCCGCGGTGCGTGGGAAGCGGTGTCGAGCCGCTGCCCCGCGACCGGCACCGGGCACGGTTGACGAACCGGGCGGAACCTACCAATAGAAAGAGGCGAGCCGCAGCGAGTGGCGGCAGGTGCCGTGACCACAGCGGAATCATCGAGTGCAAACGCAAATTAGAGGCATGGGCTATTCATAACCCACCAAGGAGCATCGCCACCGTGAACGTCACCACATCGAAGTACCGCATCATCTCCGCCGACTCGCACACGGTCGAGCCGCCCGACCTGTGGGAGAAGTGGCTGGAGAAGAAATATCTCGACACCGCGCCGAAGCTCGTCGACGACGGCGACGGCGGCGACGCTTGGATCTACATGGGGTCGAAGACCCCGGAGCCCCTGGGGCTCGTCACCTGCGTCGGCACCCATCCCGAGGGGCTCAAGTGGACCGGCAGCAAGTACGGCGTCAACATCCATCCGTCGTGCCACGACGGCGCCGAGCGCCTCAAGATAATGGACGAGGACGGTGTCGATGCCGAGATGCTCTATCCCCCGCAGCGGGCGATGCTGACGTTCATGAAGAACAAGGACGTGGACGCCCACCTCGCCGGCATCCGCGCGTACAACCGCTGGCTCAAGGACGGGTTCTGCGCGCCCGATCCCTCGCGCCTGATCGGCATCTTCCAGATTCCGAACGTCGGCATCGACACGTCGGTGAAGGAGCTGCAGCGGGCGAAGAAGGAAGGCTTCCGCGGCGTCGCCATCTCCGCCTGGCCGGCGGGCGGCGACAATCTGTCAGCGGAGGACGACCCGTTCTGGGCCGCCGCCGCCGCGTGCGACATGCCGGTGAGCATTCACCTGCTGCTCGCCGCGAGTCAGACGAAGATCACGCCGTCGAAGGCGGCCGCGGTCGCCATCGGCGCCTCTGCTTTCGCGTACACCATGCCGCTCATCACCGAGCTCATCTTCCAAGGCGTCTTCGATCGGTTCCCGAAGCTGCGGATGGCCGGCGTCGAGACCGGGGTGGGCTGGATCCCGCACTTCCTGGAGATGACCGACGACCGCTACTGGCGCAATCGCCTGTGGGCAGGCACCAAGCTCAAGAAGGTGCCGAGCCAGTACTTCCGCGATCACTGGCTGGCGACGTTCATCGTCGATCGCAACGGCATCACCGTGCGGCACCAGATCGGCATCGAGAACATCGCGTGGTCGACCGACTTCCCGCACCACGGCAACGACTGGCCCTATTCCCGCAAGACCATCGATTCCCTCTTTGCCGACGTGCCGGCGGAGGAGCGCGAGAAGATCGTCTGCACGAACGCGGCGCGCTTCTGGGGGCTGATGGATTAGCCCCGGATGCACTTCGCGCTGTTCGGCATCAACGTCGGTGCATGCGCCGATCCGGCGACGGCGCTGCGCGTCGCGCGCGCCGCCGAAGAGGGGGGACTGGAATCGGTCTGGACCGGCGAGCACGTCGTCCTGCCCGATCCGCACGTGGCGCCCTCGCCCGCGCCTCCCGATCTGCCGTTTCTCGATCCGGCGGTCGCCCTCGCCTACCTGGCTTGCGGCACGCGCAGGATCCGCCTCGGCACCGGCATCATCATCCTGCCACAGCGCAATCCCGTGGTGCTCGCCAAGGAGCTCGCGAGCGTAGACGTCGTCTCGCAGGGCCGGCTCATCTTCGGCATCGGCATCGGCTACCTGAAGCCCGAGTTCGACGCCATCGGCATTCCGTTCGACCGCAAGGGACCGCGCGCCGTCGAGTACCTGGAAGCGATGCTGGCCTTGTGGACGCAGCCGAAGCCGGCCTACCGCGGCGAGTTCGTGAGCTTCGCGGGCGTGCAGGCCTTTCCCCGGCCGGTGCAGAAGCCGCATCCGCCCATCGTCGTCGGCGGCCAGACCACCGCCGCCTATCGGCGGGCGTTGACACACGCCAACGGCTGGTACGGCTTCATGATGGACCTGGACGGCACCCGGAAGGTCATCGAGGAGCTGCGGGCGCTCGAGCAGCGGATCGAGAGACCACCGGCGCTCGGCCGGCTCGAGATCAGCGTCACGCCCGCGGCATCCGTCGACGTCGATAGCGTGCGGCGCTTCGCCGCCCTCGGCGTCGATCGGATGATCTTCTACCAGCCGGCCACGACCGCCGATCAGGCGCTGGAGTTCGCCGCGCGCGTGATCGAGACGAAGCGCGCGTACGACGCTGCCTGAGCCGCGAGGCGCGGGCAGCCGGTGGCGGGCGCTAGGCCCGGGCGCCGAGCGCCGTTTCGATCTGCGCGATCATCTGCCGCTCGTTGCCGCTGACCCGCTCGCCCCCGAAGCCGAGGAAGCTGCCTTCCTTCGCGGCATTTGCGACCTTGTCGGCGAGCCCGCGCACGAACGTCCGGTATGCGGTCAGATCCGCGGTATCGCCCTTGCGCGAGAGCAGCGCGATCGCCTTGCCGATGTTCTCCGTGGCGCTCGCCTGGAGCTTCGCCTTCAAGGCCTCGAGGTCGCCACCCTGCACCGCCTTCGCCTGCCCCTTCAGCGTCTGCTGCGCGGCGACGACCTCGTCCTTGGCACACAGGGCGCGAATCAGCTCGTTGTCGCTCTGCATCCCATCGACGAGCGCCGATGTCGTGCCGAACGCCTCCTGAATGGTCCCGAAGAGGCCGCTCGCGCCCGATACCGTCACCGCCATCGCTGCCAACTGCGGCGTGTCGCGCAGAATCGCCCACTCCTCGGGGGTGAAGGTCGTCTTGTTCGCCATGGGATCCTCCTTCCGGGGTGCCCTTCGCCGCGTATACGGCGCGCGCGAAAAGGATGTCAACGACGCCCGCCGCATCGATGCGGTCGGAGGCACACACCTTCTGCTCGGGATGGGCTAGCCCTGCGTGCAACCGTAGCCACCGCGCCGTCCGCACGCCGTCGGCTTGCAGCGCTTTCCGAAACCTGCGAACCAGTCTGGCCCGTTTGCGCCGGCCGAGCGCGGCGCGCGAGGTTCCGGAAACCCGCGCGCGTCCAGTCGACGGTCTCCGCCACTCGGGCGGTTGGTCCGGCATGTCTGTCACCCCGACACGTAGGCTGGCCATTTTCGGCTACCGGAATGTCGCGCCGGTGGCCCGCGTGGCAGCTACGGCCATCACCTGTCTTGCCGCGCTGACCCTGCTCTCGAGCTGCCTGGAGATCTCGCGCCTCCGGCGTGGCGCGGTCGCACGCCGCACGCTCGATGACTTCGAGACGGCGCCGGAGCGCCGCCCGGAGCGCTACCGCGTGCTCCCGGACTCCCCCCCGCCCTCCCCTGCGAGCACGCTCGACTATCGCCAGGTGCCCGCCTCCCGGCCCGGCTCCGGCGACCACGCCCTGCACGTGCGCTACGTGCTCGACACCACGGCCATCGAAGCCGCTCCCGTGGGGCTCGGCATCGCGCTCGCGAACCTCGACGCTTCCGACGACGACCACCTCGAGCTCTGGATCCGGGGTGACACCGACGAAGGCTATGCGCCCGATGTCCGGGTCGGCTTTCGCCGGCCGCGCACCGGCCGCCCCGAGGTCACCGAGACCGGGAGCTGGCTGGTGAGCGGCGTGACCGGAGAGTGGCAGCGCGTGCTCGTGCCGCTCAACTCCATGGGCGGCATTCACCGCTGGCGCGACCTCACCGAGCTCTTCGTCCTCGTCGAGCCGAGAGCGCAGAGCGCGCCTTCCGGCGCGTACTTTCTCGACGACATCGCGCTCGTCCGCACGGGGCACCGCGGGCCGAGCGTGCATGATCAGGTCGTTCCCTGGCGCAAGCAGGCCTGGGTCGCCGCCGTCGGAGGCGAGCAGGCCGCCCAGCGCCTGATTCGCGCGCGACTCGTCGGCTGGCCGCAACGCCTCGTGGTACCGGCGAGGGAGCTTCCGGAGGACGACGAGGCTTTCCTCCGGCGGCTCGCACACGACACCTGGCGCGGGCTCGACGCGTTCACGGACCGGGGCAACGGGCTTCCGGTCGATCACGTCATGCTCGGGAGTCCAAACGACCCAGCGCATGGCGAGCGGGTCGCCGACTACACGAGCGTCACCAACGTCGGCCTCCACATGATCGCCATTGCCGCGGCACGCGACCTCGCCCTCCTCTCCGAGACGGACGCCGCGGCACGCCTCACGACCCTGCTCGGCACCCTCGAGCGGCTGGAAACGCACGATGGATTCTTCTTCAACTACTACGACACCACCACGCTCGAGCGCACCAGCAACTTTCTCTCCTTCGTCGACTCCGCCTGGCTGACCGCCGGGCTCATCGTCACCCGGCAGAGCTTCCCGACCCTCCGCGACCGTTGCTCCCGCCTCATCGCGCGCGGCGACTACCGGACCTTCTACGACGACGTCACCCGGCAGATGTCCCACGGCTACTACGTGAACGTTCCCGTGCGCTCCGAGTACCACTACGGTCTGCTGTACACCGAAGCGCGCCTCGGCAGCCTCATCGCCATCGGCAAGGGCGACGTGCCGGAGGAGCACTGGTATCGTCTGGCGCGGACACCGGCGCCGCAGCGGTGGCAGACCCAGGCGCCGCGGCAGCGCCCGCTCAAGACGGTGCGCGGGCAGCGCTTTCGTGGCGGCTACTACGAGTGGGAGGGCCTCGCCTACGTCCCCTCCTGGGGCGGCAGCATGTTCGAGGCCCTGATGCCGACCCTCGTGCTCGACGAGAGTCGCTACGCGCCGAGGAGCCTCGGGCGCAACGGCGCGACGCACGCCGCCATCCAGCGCCGCTACGCCCTCGACGTGCTCGGCTACCCCGTGTGGGGCGTCTCATCGAGCGCCATGCCACGCCGCGATGGCTACGGCGAGTACGGCATCAAGATCCTCGGCGTGCTCGGCTACGAGGCCGGCGCCGTGAGCCCGCACGCCACGGCGCTGGCGCTCGGTGTCACGCCCGAGGCGGCCATCGACGGGCTCCGCCGCCTCGCCAGGCTGTACGACCTCTACGGAGACTATGGCTTCTACGACGCCGTCGAGCCAACATCGGGCGTGGTCGCGCGCCGTTACCTCGCCCTCGATCAGGCGATGCTCTTCGTCGCCGTGGCGAACCACCTCGAGCCCAACGGCGTCGCCCGACGCTTCGCATCGGATCCCATCGTCGCGCGGGCGTTGCCGCTCATCGGCGCCGAGGACTTCTTCGACTGAGGCGGGACATGGCCAGCGTGACCTTCGAAGCCGTGAGCAAGGTCTATCCCGACGGCACGCGGGCGCTCGTCGACTGCACCCTCGACGTCGCCGACGGGGAATTCCTCGTGGCGGTGGGCCCGTCGGGCTGCGGCAAGTCGACGCTGCTGCGGCTCCTCGCCGGCCTCGAGCCGATCACCACCGGCACGTTGCGCATCGATGGGCGGGTCGCCAACGACCTCACGCCGCAAGAGCGCAACGTCGCCATGGTGTTCCAGGACTATGCGCTCTACCCGTTCAAGTCGGTGCGGGGCAATCTCGAGTTTCCGCTGCGCATGCGGCGGCTGCCGCGCAACGAGGTCGCCCGTCGTGTGACGCGCATCGCCGCGCTTCTCGGCATCGACGCCCTGCTCGACCGGCTGCCGCGCCAGCTCTCCGGCGGCCAGCGCCAGCGGGTCGCGATGGGCCGCGCGCTGGTGCGGGAACCGGCCGCGTTTCTCCTCGACGAGCCGCTCTCCAACCTCGACGCCAAGCTGCGCGCGCAGGTGCGCGCCGAGATCGCGGAGCTGCAGCGGCGCACGGAAACGACCACGCTCTACGTGACGCACGACCAGGTGGAGGCGCTCACGCTCGCTCATCGCGTGGCGGTGCTCCATGGCGGCCGGATGCAGCAAGTGGCCCGGCCGGCCGAGCTGTACGAGCGTCCCGCCAACGCCTTCGTCGCGGGGTTCATCGGTGCGCCGCCGATGAACCTCTTTCCGGTCCGCCTCGGGCCGGGCGCGCGCGACCGACGCCCTCAGCCGAGCGCGCCGACTGCATTCGCCATCCCGGCCGCCGATGCGCCCGCCGCAACACTGGTCTTTGCCGGCGGCGAGCTAGCTATTCCCGCTCGGCACCCGATCGCCGCCCTCGCCGGCGCGCACCCCGGTGAGTCCCTGACCGGTGGCGTCCGTCCGGAAAGTGTCCGTCTCGTGGAGCACGATGCCGCCGCGCCGGGCTTCGCCGGCACGGTCGAGCGCGTCGAGCACCTCGGTCACGAGACGCTCGCGGAAGTCGGGCTCGGCGGTCCGGATGCGGCCGAACGGCTGGGCCTCATCGTTCGCCTGCCGGGCATGCACGCGGTGACGCGCGGCGCGACCGTTCGGCTGGAGCTGCCGCTCGACCGGGTCTACCTGTTCGGTCCCGACGGCCGGACCCTCTGCTATCCGCTCTCCCCGGACCCGGCACCCGGTATCGTCTCATCCTGAGAGGCATCTCCACTCAGCGCTTCGATGCGAATGTCGTAGCGCGCCCGCAGCGCCGCCATGCGCTCCTGCAGACGGGTTTGGCGGCGCTCCTCGAGCAGCGCGTGAACGACGCGGCTCCGCACTGACGCCAGGGTCGGCACCGCGGGCGGCTCGCGCTCGTGCACCCACACGAGATGCAGACCGTAGGACGACTGCACGGGGCCGATCCACGTGGCGAGCGGCGCGGCCGCTACCGCCGCGCCGAACCCGGGACCGAAGATCGCGTCGAGCCGCGGCAGCGCCTCGCTGATCTCCGCACCGTGGACGAAGGCATCGCCGCGCGCCGCAGCGTCGGCGGGCGTGACGGCGTCGCGCTCGAGCGTGTCGCGCAGGTGCGTCGCCGCTGCAGGCGTCGCGTCGCCAGCGCGGGCGAGGTACACGTGGCCGAGCCTCACGCGCGCCGGACGCTCGAACTGCTCGGCGTGCTGCGCCAGATAGGCCTCGACCTCCGCCTCGGTCGGGGGGTCCGCCGGCGCCAACCGGCCCAGGGTCAGACGCATCGCCTGGATCAGGTGGCGTCGAATCACCACATCACGCTCGGCGAGCCCGAGGCGGCGGGCCTCCTCCTCGCGCGCTTCGTCCTCGAACGCGCTACCGCCGTCGCTCGTGGCCAGAAACCGACCCAGGCGCGCGAGGCGGTCGCGCACCAGGGGATCGGTTCGATCGAGCCCCGCCGCCAGCGCCTCGCGGTGTAGCATCTCCTCGTCGAGCGCGTCCGCGAGCAGCCGTGTCATGACGGCAGGTCCGGGCGGCTGTCCGTGGCGCCGCGCCCACTCGTCCTGCACGGTTCGTATCTCTTCCTGCGACACCGTGATCCGCCGGACACCACTGTCCGCGGGAGTCCCATCACGCCAGCCGGTCACGGCGAAGAGGCCGCCACCCAAGACGGCGAAATGCAGGAGCGGCGCACGAAGTAGTGCCCGTAGACGATGCATCGTCATTGTCCAGCGGTACCGAGCGTTCGGCCGCGGCGCAGCCAGCGGCGCGTCTCGGCGATGTTGTAGCCACCGCTCGCGACGCTCACGGTCACCATCCCATCCGCGCGGCCGGCGGCGCGGAGATCGAGGCGCGCCGTCGTCAGCTCCAGGTGCGCGCCGCCCTGCTCGCCCAGGCGGAGCACTACGCGGGCGACGTCTTCCAGCGCCCCGCCACCCGGGAGCACGAACGCGCCACGGCGCGGGCGCAGCGTGCCCGGCGGAATGGTGAGCGACCAGATCGTGTCGGCGGCGGCGACGCGCAGGACGAGCGCGTCCACGGCCGGCTGCAGGATGGCCGCCTCGCCGAGCGAGAGGCGCAGCCGCAGGCGATCGCGGCCGCGCCCCTTGCCGAAGCGTAGCCGCGCGCGGAGCTTGCTCACCCCATCGGGCCGATACCAGACCGGGGACGTCCAGGCGCGCTCCTGGATGATCGGCTCCACGAACGGATCGGTGCTGGCGCCGAGGCAGCACGCGGCGAACTCCAGCCCCGCTACTGCTGCCTGTGCGGCGCAGTCGGCCGCGAGGGAGTCCACGCCGGCGAGGCGACACACGCGGGTGCTCCAGCGGCAGGTGGGATTCTCGAGCACGCGCGCGTAGTAGAACGCCCGCTCGCCAGGCTGGAACGCCGGGTCCTCCCAGACGGCGCAGAGATCGGCCTCACCGCTGCCGGTGGGCGCGCACGTGGCCGCATCGACGCCGGCGCCGTTCTCGCCCCCGGCCACATCGAAGACTTGCTCGTGCGTCGTGCCATCCTCGGCGAGCCATCCCTTCACGATCTGGATACGCTGCAGGTCGGTTCCGGGTTGCTCGCTCGTTCCCGCATCCTTGACCGCCCAGACGGCGAAGCGCGGGCTCCGGGTACCGCGCACCGGACCCAGCTCGCCGCCCATGGGTGTTCCGGTCTCGTAGGCGCGGGGGACGAAATCGTCGCGCCCGCAGCGGACGCCGGCCAGATCGCCGGCGAAGAACCGGATCACCGGACGCGTGCCGCTGGTGGCGTAGGTCTCGCGCCGGCGTAGCCCCTCGAACAGCGCATCGCGCGAGTTCTCCTCGGCCCAGACGACCGTGAGCCCACCGGGGTTGGTGCGCATGTTGGCGCCGATCTTGCGCGCCGCCGAGGAGTCCTCGTTCCCTTGCGCGCCCACCCAGTCGGCTTCGTCGACATCGCCGGGATTGCCGTTGTGCGTGTCGGTGCCGCCGACGAAGCCCATCTGGAAGGGATTGGCGCCGAGCACCTGCTCGAGGCGCAACCCCTCCTTGAGAGCGTTGCGGACGAGGTTACGCGGCGGGTACAGCTCGATCGGCGGCGGCTCCTCGAAGGGGCCCTGATGCGCCACGGGATCCTGCTCGAAAGTGCAGAGCTCGTCTTGCGTCCCCACGCCGATGCCCGCCAGCCGATCGAAGCGGCACTCGGAGTTCCCCTTGATCTGGTGGATCTCGATGAGCGGCTCGAGGCGCTTGCGCCGCGCCGCTTCGGCCGCATCGGCCGGATCGACGAGCTGCTCTCCTCCGCTCAGGTTCGGGTTATGCGGAATGATCAGGGTGTCACACCCCGATTCGCCCTCGAGGCACTGCGTCTCGAGGGCCGACCACAGACCCTGCGGCGTGCCCCCGGGAAAGGTCTCGAGATGGCTCAGCGCCACGGCCGGCACGTGCTCGTTGCGGAAGATGACGTTGCGGTGGAGATGCCGACCACCCGGGCTCGGCGTGTGCTCGTAGCCGTTGAAGGTCGTGAACGTGCACGCGGCCGTCCGGTCGTAGGCTTCCTCGGCCGCCGCCTGGATGTCCTGCCACACGGAGACGGCCGCGCCGTCGCAATCGACGCCGGGCAGCGCGCAGAACGCATGCGAGGTGGGCGGATCGGGAACTCCGGCGAGGAACAGCCAGTTCGCGGTCACCGGAAACCGGTCCTCCGGATCCTCGGCCTGTCGCAGGACGCGGCAGAGCGGCACGTCGTAGACCAGCGAGGCCGGCGTCACGCAGAGGGACACTTCACCATAGAACTCCGCATGGTCGGTGACCGCCGCGAAGTCGAGCGGCCGATCGATCCGCGCCGTGCGCGTCTGCCCCTCGGCATCGTCCGCCACCGGGATCTCGGCGCCGCGGGCGAAGGCGTACGCGTCACGTGGTCCGACCCGCGTGCCGAAGATGTAGGCATCGGCGGAGTAGCGCGTGTGCACGTGGAGATCGCCGAAGAAAGGACGGCGCAGCATCGTGACGTCGCTGCACGCCTCTCTGGTCTCGGTGCGGGGCCAGGGAATCGCCCCGGCGCCGCCCGGAGGCAACAGGACCAGTCCCAGCACCAGCACCAGCGTGATGCGCACCGTCATCGACCTCCACGCGATGAAGCCGTACATAAACCGCCGTGTGCCCGCGTGTCGAGCACGGCGGCGGTGTGGCGGTACCGGGAAACTGTCCGAGTCCGTACCGGGCGCTCGCTATCGCGGGTTGGGCCGGCCCGACGCGGGCCGTTCAGCCGGGTGAGCAGCACCCGCAGCGTTTGGGAACATTCGCACGGGCGAGTGCGCCGGGACCGGGAGAGGAGGTCGTAGCGATGCTCGAAACGAGCCCCGCCCGGAACCCGATCAGTACTCCATCTCGACCGTGGCGGGCACGGCGTCGATGACGGCCTCTCGAGCGGAGAACGACTCGATCGGCCGGCCGCTCACGCGCACGGCGCGGAGCGGGCGCGGCAGCGGCGGCTGCACGACGATCTTTCCGGGCGGCACGCTCAGATCACCGGAGAGCGAGAGGACGAGTTTGTGATCGTCGCGGTTGCGCAGCACGTAGTGTAGCGTGCCGTAGTACGTCGGCAGCCGCTTCACCCCGATCTCCTCGCCAGGCGTCAGCCAGGTCGCCGGGATGCCGGCGGCGAGGACGAGCGCGCCGTCCGATTCGCGCTCGTACGCGAACATGGTGCGGACCGACCGGATGAGGGCCGAGCCCACCCAGGTATGCGGCATGTCGCCGATGAACTTGGGCGCCGCCGGATCGCGCCAGACGATCTCGCCCCACTGGTTCCACGCCGCCGGGCGTTGATCCGCCATCAGCGCGGCGAGGAGGGTGGTGGCCCGCTCGCGCTGTCCCATGCGCACCAGGACCTCGACGTTCCTGAGCTCGTAGGGGCTGTACGAATCCCAGACCTTCCCGTCCTGCCGGCCGAGCACGTCCTCGTAGTACTTCTCGAACGTGCGCGCGAGCGCGGGCTGGGGGAGGTTCGCGAGCTCCCCGCCTGGCGCCACGGCGATCGCCGTCGAGCTGGGATCGAAATCGCCGAGCTCGACGGAGCCGGGGATGTAGTCGATGCGATGATCGGCCATCGCCTGGGAGATCGAGGCATGCAGGTCGGTCCCGAAGGCGTCGCGGAGCGCCGAGTACACCGTCTCCCGCTCGTCGTCGCCCACCGCGCGCGCCATGGTCGTGGCATCCTTCAACCCGCGCAGCGCGAAGACGTTGTCCCAGTAGGAGTGCACCGGCCGGGCGGCATAACCTTCGTGGCTGATCGATTCCGGCAGCAGCCCGTAGAAGGCCCGCTTCTCCGGCGTCCGGAAGGCGTCCGTGAGGCGCTGTCGCCGTAGCGATTCGATGTAGTCGACCGCTTTCACCACGGCGGGCCACATCTCGCTGAGGAAACCGACGTCGCGGGTGTAGCGATAGTACTCCATGATCGCATAGATGAACTGGCCGTTGCTGTCGTGCTCGGGCATCGGATCGGCGCCCCGGGCATCGACACAGCAGGGAACCTTGCCGTTGGTGAACTGGTAGCCGGCGAACCAGCGCAGGAACTCCCGGACCTCCTGGGTGAGCCCCATCTCCAGGAGCGCGGCCGAGGTGAGCGCCCCGTCCCGGATCCACGAGCGCGCGTAGGTCCGCGAGCCGGGCTGAATCGCGGCGCCGGAGCGGTTGATCAGGATATAGGCGAGGTTGGACTTGATCGTCCGCGCGATGCGCTCCACCCGCGCCGGCATCTCGAACGCCACGTGCCCGAGCCGGGCGCGCCATGCACCGGCGACCTCCGCCTGGCGCATCGCGATCTCTGCCGTGGCGGGCGTGGGCGCCGCCGCGAACGCGGCGGGCTCGAAGGGCACGACGAGCGCCACCTCCTCGTGTGCCCCCGGCGGCAGGTCGAGGTTGTACTGCAACACCCCCCATGCGAAGCCGTGGGCATCGGTCGCCGCCGTTGCCGGTGGCACGCGGTTCTCGAGCAGGAAGTCGGCCGGGGGCGCGTGCCCGAGGCTGCTGGCGCCAAAGGCCTGCGGTCCGGGCAGCGGCACGACGAGCTTGCGCTCGCCCACGCGTACGGCGCCATTCTCGAAGGCGACATCCCGAATCGACGCCGCGCCGCCGGCCAGATTGAGAGACTGCCATGGCGGATTCACCTGAAACGGGACGATGCTCAGAAAGAGCGTCAGATGGCGGTGGACCTCGCTGCGGTTGGCAACGCGATAGCGCGCATACAGGGTCCACGCGTCCGCGGGACCATCGGCGAACGCCGTCACCTGAAGATCGAAGGCGTCGTGCCGCCACGTGACCGACGGGATCGGCAGATAGCCGTCTTCGAGCGCCGGCGCGGCCATCACGTCGTTCGGCGTGACCAGGCGGCCATCGGCATGGATGAACGGCGCGATCGAGAATCCGCCGCGCTCGACCTCCAGCATGCCCTGCTCGTTCAGCAGCGCATTGTCCCTGCCGCCGCTGACACCCACGACCGTCCAGTAGGTTTGCCGCCCGTACAGGTATCTCGGATAGGTGCCGGCGGGCGCTTCGGCGGCCAGGACCTCCAGGAAGCGGTTGGGCGAGGCCGAAAACTCCGACGGCTTCACCGCCAGCTCGGCGATGCCGTACCCGAGATCCCGGCTGCTCTCCTGGAGCTGCAGCTTCACGTAGCGCGACTCGGCATCCGGGATGTAGACATAGTCACGCCCACCGTTGCCGCCGACGCAGCGGGCCACCGGCGTCCACGATTCCTGGTCGTCGGAGACGTGCACCTCGTAGGCCGTCGCATGGTCCTGGCGATCCCAGTCGATGACCAGGCCCCCGTACTCGCGCCGCTCACCGAAATCGACGAGCAGCCACTGGTTCCGCGCTACGGCGCCGCTGTGCCAGCCCGTGCCCGGCTTCCGGTCGAACACGCGTCCCGGCCCGTGCGCCGGGGCCGACGTGGACGCAAGCACCGAGGCCGTCCGGTGATAGCGGCTCGCCGCCTGGCGCGGCTCGAGCCGCAGGGTGTCGATCCAGAGCGAGCCCTTCCCCGGCCCCTTGCCGGCGATGCCGAACTCGATGGCGCCCACGCGCTTGGGCTCGCCGCCTCCCGCAGGGCCCCAGGCGAACTCGAGCCGCGACTTCCGCACCGTGACCCGCTCCCAGTCGCGCGGGAACGTCATGTCCCGGTTGTTGTGCCACCAGACGTTCCGTCCGCTGGGATCGACGATCTTGAACTCGAGGGTGCTCTCGGGGGCCTCGCCCCGGAGCTCGAACGTGAAGGCGTAGTTCACCGGCAGATTGATCGTGACGTTCTTGCGCACCAGCACGAAGCCCGGCCCGGCGGCGAAATCGAAGTCCACGCGCAAGCTCATGCCCTCGCGGCCGACATCCTGCGCGATCTCCACCGTGGCGCCCTGCGAGGCGCTCCCCGTCCAGCCCGCGAGATCCTCGAAATCGTCGAGCGCCGCCACCGCGGTCTCACGGCCGGCCAGCGCGAGCACCACGACCCCGAGGAGCAAGAGGCCGGCGCGAAGCCGCCGGCGCCGTCGTGTCATCCAGAACCAGCTCATGCTGTCTATCTAGCTGCCGACGTCCTTACCGGCTTCGATCGCTCCCCGCGCTCCCGCCGATCGCATCGGCAACCGGCTACACGCTGCCGGAGTGGCCGCAGCACCGGGGCCGGCCACCAGCGATCCTGGCGCACGGCCGCACATGTGCAGGCGGCGCTCGGCGACCCGGTGAGAAGTGGAGGCTAGACACCCACGCACCAGGCGGTGCCCCGGGGCTGCCCCCATGCTACCCGAGCATCCCGGGTGTCGAAAGCAGGCGCAGCGAGCGGGTCCCGGCCGGAATCGTGCCGGATGACCCCACCACGGCCGCGGTGCGCGGCCGGGAGGGACGCCGAGCGCTACTCCTTCAGCGCCCCGCTCATGATCCCGGCAATGTAGTGGCGCTGGAAGGCCATGAACAGGACCACCACCGGAAGGACGGCGAGCACCGCGCCCGCCATCATGAGCTCCGGATCCTGGGCGTGCTCGCCGATCAGGCTCGCAAGCGCCACCGGCAAGGTGTGCATCTCGTCGTCCATGAGCACGATGAGCGGCCACATGAAGTCGTTCCACGTGCCCATGAACGTGAACAGCGCGAGCGTCACCAGGATGGGACGGCACGCGGGCAGCACGATCGACCAGTAGATGCGCCACTCGCTCGCGCCGTCGATGCGTGCCGCGTCGAGGAGCGTGTCGGGAATGGCGAGCGCGTACTGCCGGATGAGGAAGATCCCGAAGATGCTCGCCATGCCCGGAATGACGACGCCCGCGTAGGTGTTCACGAGCCCGAGCTCCTTGAGCATGAGAAACAACGGCAGCATCGTCACCTGGGCGGGGATCACGAGCGCGCCCAGCATGATGCGCACGAGCCGCTCGCGGCCGGCGAAGCGCAGCTTGGCGAGCGCGTAGCCCGCCATCGAATCGAGGAGGAGGGCGATGAGCGTGACCGTGGCGGCGAGAACGGCGCTATTGAAGATCGCGCGCCCGAGAGCGAGGCCCGAGAACAGACTCCGATAGTGCGCCAGCGTGAGGTGTTGCGGCAGCCCGCCAATCTCAGCGCCCCCCCCACCGTCCACCACCGGCGTCAGCGACAGCGCGAGCATCCACCCGAGCGGGGCGAGCGTCAGCAGCGCCCCGAGCACGAGGAGGACGTGCAAGATGGCCATCCGCGCGATCCGCCGCACGCGCCCTGCCCTCCTACCGCGCCGCGGCCCGTGCTGGCGCGTCGCTGGCGGGCACCGCCGCGCCGCGGCGTGGCTCGGATTGCCAGCCCCCGTCGAGCGACCGGAGGCGAAGCTGGATCATGGTGAGCCCCAGCATGATCGCGAACAACACCACCGCAACCGCCGCCGCCGCGCCCATGTTCCACCAGCGGAAGCCCTCCTGATACATCAGCAGCACGAGGCTCAGGGTGCTGTTCGCCGGCCCGCCCTGGGTGAGCACGTACGGCTCGGCGAAGAGCTGGCAGTAGCCGATGACGGTGAGGATGACCACGAAGACGAACGTGGGCGCGAGCATCGGCAACGTGACGTGGCGGAGCTGCTGCCACGCGCCGGCGCCGTCGAGGGCCGCCGCCTCGTAGAGGCGCTCGGGGATGCTCTGCAGGCCGGCGATGAAGATGACCATGTTGAACCCGAAGTTCTTCCAGATCGCCATCAGGATGATCGCGGGCATGGCCCAGCGTGGATCGCCGAGCCAGTCGATGGGCCCGATGCCCACGAGACCGAGGCCGGCGTTCAGCAGGCCCGAACGCGTCTGCAGCACGTAGCGCCACACGACCGCCGTCGCCACCAGCGTCGTCACCACCGGCAGGAAGAACACGGTACGGAAGAACGCCTTCCAGCGCGTGAGCCTGGCGTTCACCAGCAGCGCCGCGGCGAAGGACACGGCAACCGAGAGTGGCCCGCCGACCGCCACGAAGTAGAGCGTGTTGGCCAGCGCCTGCCAGAAGAGCGGGTCCCGGAGCAGCTCCACATAGTTGCGCAAACCCACGAAGCGGAGATTGCGCAGGTCGGCCACGGCGTAGATGTCGAAATCGCTGAGGCTCAGCACCACCGAGGCAAGAACCGGCACGGCGAAGAACGCCGCGATGACGGCGAGAGCGGGGGTGACGAACCACACCCCGGGAGCTCGGAGCGGCGGGCGCACGTTCACCCGGCCTCACCGTGCGGCGGCGCGCCGGCGCGCCCCGAGCAGCGCCCCAGCCAGCGGCGCTTCTCCAGCACCGCATCCACCTCGCCGTCGAGCGCCCCGAGCGCCTCGGGGGTGGCCATCGCGCCCCGCACCACCAGCTCGGCGTAGCGACCGATCTTGGTCGCGACGCGCTCCCACTCGGGAATCTTCGGCGTCGAGCGCACGTGCTGCAACTGGGTCCAGAACGCCTGCGCGTGGGGGTTGCGGGCGAGTGCCGGATCCTCCCAGGCGCGCCGGCCGGAGGGCAGATCCCCGACCAGCCGGTAGAGGTGGAGTTGCTGCGCCGGCTCCGCCAGGTACTCGATGAGCTGCCACGCGGCCTGCTTGCGCCGCGTCCCGCGGTGGATCACCAGACTCGCGCCGCCGGCGAGCGAGAGCGGGGGCTTCACGCCGTCGGGGCTCGGCAGCGGTGCGGTGGCCCACTCCTCCCGCAGCGCCGGCGGCAGCCGGCGCCCGAACTCGCCGATGCTCCACGGGCCGCTCAGGTAGAAGGTGAAGTAGCCGGTCGCGAAGTCGCGATAGAGGTTGGCGCTCTGGATCTCGCCGGCGCCGGGCGCCAGCCCGCGCCGGAAGAGATCGACGTAGAACTCGAACGCCTCGCGGAAGGCGGGAGCCGAGAACGCCCCGTAGCAGTCGCCATCGCGCAGCAGCGCCGCCCCGCGCTGCAGCGCCAGGACCACCGGGGCCTGCCATTCCGTCAGCGGCAGCAGAATCCCGTACCGCGCCCGGCCCTGGGCGCGGATGCGCTCCATCGCCTCCACCCATGCCGTCCACGTGCGCGGTGGCTCGCGGAAACCGGCGCCCGCGAGAATGTCCCGGCGGTAGAAAAGGAGCCGGGTGTCCACGTACCAGGGCACGCCGTAGGTGACGCCATCGATGACGTTGGTGTCGAGGATGCCCGGGAAATAGTCGGTCGCACGCAGCGATGCCGACCGGCCAATCCACTCGTCCAGCGGCTCGAGCGCGCCGAGGGCCGCCAGCTCCGGGATCCAGGAGTTTCCCACCTGGAAAAGATCGGGCAGCGCCTCGCCGACGTAGGCCGTGAGCAGCTTCTCGTGGGCCGCGCTCCACGGGATCTGCTGCACCCGCACGCGAGTTCCGGCGTGACGTCGCTCGAATCCGGCGACCATCTCCCGCACCACCTCCCCCTCCCGACCGAGCGCCCAGAGCTCGAGACTCCCCTCTGCAGCGGGCGAGCCACAGCCGAGCACGAGGAGGGCCCACGCCGCCCCCGCCCCCGCACCCGCCACGAGGCGACGACGACTCGTGCAGGTCGCTGTCACAGCCCGCCGAGGATGCCGAACCGCAGGCTCCTCCTCAACCGTGCGGGCGATCTCGGGCCCCGAGCCGCGCCGCCGGCCGTCTTTCCCCCGTGATCGCCCTCATCTATGATCGGCCCACGTACCGGCCACACGCCCGGCAACGATGCCGCCGCCGTCAGGGATGCGTCCAGGGGCACGGGTATGAGCCGCGGCTGGGAAGATCGCACGAGCATGCTGCCGAGACACGCCGCGGCCGCCGATGGGCACGCGCCAGCGCCGGGACCTGGCGCCGCTCCGATCGTTTCGCGACTCGTCGGAGCCGGCAGGTAGCGGCTGCACCTCAGATGCGTCTTCCGCGCTGGCTCACCTGGAGCCCCGCTGGGGCCCGAGACGCTTGGTGTCCGAAGGAGCTCCCGAGCGGCGTGCGGGCCGTGCTCGCGCGCTTCTCGCTCGGCCGTTGCGTGCCGGCGATGCTCGGGACGATGGTCTGCCTCGCCATCGCCGCGGATGCGTCCGCCGAACCGTTCGGGCTGGCGGACGTCGCCCACCGCGCCGAGCAGCTCGCGCGCGCGCCATACGACGATCCGCGCAAGCACGTGCCGGAGTGGCTGTCGAAGATCACCTACGATCAATGGCGAGACATCCGCTTCCGCCCGGAGCGCGCGCTGTGGCGCGCGGAGCGGCTGCCCTTCACCGTGCAGTTGTTTCATCTGGGGCTCTACTATGACCATCCCGTCACCGTGAACACCGTCGATGGCACGGGCGTCCATCCCGTGGCCTTCTCGCCCGCCGATTTCGACTACGGCGGCAGCGGGCTCGGGCGGCGCATGCCGGCCAACCTCGGCTACGCGGGCTTCCGCATCCACTATCCAATCAAGACCTCGGAGTATCAGGACGAAGTCATCGTGTTTCTCGGCGGCAGCTACTTTCGCGCGCTCGGCCGGCGTCAAGGCTACGGCTTGTCAGCGCGCGGGCTCGCCATCGACACCGTCTTGCCGTCGGGCGAGGAGTTCCCACACTTTCGCGAGTTCTGGCTTACCCGGCCCGCGCCCGACGCGACCCGGATCGAGCTGCTCGCGCTCCTCGATAGCCCGAGCCTCACCGGCGCCTATCGCTTCGTCGCCGTGCCGGGTGACGCGACCGTGGTGGAGGTCGAAGCCCGGATCTTTCGCCGCCGCGACGTGACCAAGCTCGGTCTCGCCCCGTTGACGAGCATGTTCTTCTTCGGCGAGAACACCACTCGCACCTTCGACGATTTTCGTCCCGAGATCCATGATTCCGACGGCCTGCTGCTCGCGACCGGCTCCGGGGAGTGGATCTGGCGGCCGCTCGACAATCCCAAAGCGCTGCGAACGAGCACGTTTCAGATATCCGACCCGCGCGGCTTCGGCCTGGTGCAACGCGACCGCGACTTCGACCACTACCAGGACCTCGAGACCCGGGCGGAGCTGCGGCCGAGCGTCTGGGTCGCGCCGCGCAACCGGTGGGGGGCCGGCCGGGTGGAGCTGATCGAGATTCCCACCGGGAAGGACACCTACGACAACGTCGTCGCCCTCTGGATCGCCGACAGGCTCCCCCCGCTCGGGACGCCGCTGTCCCTCGACTACACGACGTACTGGTACGATGAGGACCCCGCGCGCCCCCCGGGAGGGCGCAGCGTCAGCACGCGGCGCGACACGGCGACGGCGAAAGGCGCGCACCGTTTCGTCGTCGACTTCGAGGGTCAGGCCCTGGCGGCTCTCCCCGACAACGCCGACGTGCAGGCCGTCGTCACCGTATCGGCGACCGGCGGCAAGCCGGCGCTCCTGCTCGAGCAGCAGGTGCACAAGAATCCCGTCACCGGCGGCTGGAGAACCGTCTTTCAGGTGCCGCCGACCGACCATCCGATCGAGCTGCGGGCGTTTCTGCGCCATGACGGAGACACGCTGACCGAGACGTGGACTTACGTGATCGAGCCGTGATGGACCACTCCGACGAGCCCGGCAGTAGCGGCGTTGCCCCCATTCGCCCGCCCGACGACGGCGGCACGCAGGCGGCGGCCCGGGTGCTCGCGCTCGCGCCGGCACGGCTGCTGCAGAACTGGGAGCAGGCGTACGCGCGCGCGCGGGCCTACCTCAAGGCCCTCGGGGTGCCGGAGGACAGCCGGAACCGCCTGGCGACGCGCGCCGTCGAGCGCGCGCTCGGCCGGCCGTGGGCGAGCGGCACGCACGCCGTCGGCGAGACGTTGCGGGCGCTGCGCGAGCTGCTCCAGGAAGGCTCGCCGCACCGCGCGGGGAGCATCGAGAACATCGATGCGTTCGCCTCCTGGCGGCTGTCACTGGCGCTCGCGCCAGCGCGTGGGATCCCCGCCGCGCCGGCGCTCGACGCCGCCGGCAGCACGCGCGACACCCGCCGGCTGCGCTCGATGCCGAAGCTCACCCGCGGGCACATGACCGGCCACCGCCTCGAGCGCAGCGGCCTTCGGCGCCGCATCACGCGTCGATCGGGTGCGCCCACCGCGATCTTGCGCGACGGCTCGACGAACGGGACGCCGCTTCCCGGCGCGACCCCGTCCCGCCCCCGCCGGGCGCAGCCGTGGACGCGAGTGGCGACGCGGCGCCGGCTCTTCCTCGCGATCCTGGTCCTCATCCCGAGCGTCATCGCCAGCGGCTTCATGGTGGATGTGCTCCCGCAGCAGGGCCAGACGCCGCTCGAGGTGGCAATCGTCCTCTGCTTCGGCGCGCTGTTCGGCTGGATCTCGATCGGGTTCTGGACGGCCGTGGCGGGGTTCGTCACCTGGATACGCCGCCGGGATCGCTTCCGCATCACCCGCGCCGATGACGAGGCACAGAGTCCGACGATCCCGCGCGAGGCCCGCACCGCGATCGTCATGCCGATCTGCGACGAGCCCGTGGAGCGCGTCTTCGCCGGCATGGGCGCCATCTATCGCTCGGTGGAGCGGCTGGGCGCGCTCGAGCATTTCGACTTCTTCATGCTGAGCGACACGGGCGATCCCGGGACATGGGTGCGCGAACAGGAGGCGTGGTTCGATTGGTGCCGGGCGCTCGGACCGTTCGACAAGGTCTTCTATCGTCACCGGCGCTCGCGGGTGGAGCGCAAGAGCGGCAACATCGCCGACTTCTGTCGTCGCTGGGGGCAGCAGTACCGCTACATGGTCGTGCTCGATGCCGACAGCGTCATGTCGGGGGAGACGCTCGCGCGCCTCGTCCGCCTCATGGAGGCGAACCCCGACGTGGGGCTCATTCAGACCGTGCCCGTCGCCGTGAACCGCCGCTCGCTGTTCGCCCGCATCCAGCAGTTCGCCAATCGCCTCTACGGTCCGGTGTTCGCGGCGGGGATGCACTTCTGGCAGCTCGGCGACGGACACTACTGGGGCCACAACGCGATCATCCGCATCGCGCCGTTCATGGAGCACTGCAGCCTGCCGCGGCTGCCGGGCACGCCGCCCCTCGGAGGCGAGATCCTGAGCCACGACTTCGTCGAGGCGGCGTTGCTGGCTCGCGCCGGCTGGGCGATCTGGCTGGCCTTCGACCTGCCCGGGAGCTACGAGGAGATCCCGTCCACGCTCCTGGAGGAGCTCAAGCGCGACCGCCGCTGGTGCCAGGGCAATCTCCAGCACCTGCGGCTCGTCTTCACCGAGGAGTTCTACGGCGCCCACCGCGCCCTCTTCCTCAACGGCGTGCTGGCCTACGTCTCCGCCCTCCTCTGGTTCTCCTTTCTCACGCTGAGCACCGCCGAGGCGGTGGCGGAGGCGTTCCGGGAGCCCAACTACTTCCCCGAGGGACGGAGCCTGTTTCCGGAATGGCCGATCTGGCGGCCGGACTGGGCCCTGTGGCTGCTCGCCGTCACCGGGGTGATTCTGTTTCTCCCCAAAGTGCTGAGTGTGCTGCTCGTGGTGACGAAGTTTCGCAGCGTTCGCGCCTTCGGCGGCGCCGGCCGGCTCACCGCCAGCGTCCTTTTCGAGCTCGTGGTCTCGAGTCTGTTCGCGCCCATTCGCATGCTGTTCCACGCCAAGTTCGTGGTCACGAACCTGCTGGGGCGGACGGTGTCGTGGCGCTCACAGGAGCGCGGCGACAATGAGACGAGCTGGGCGGAGGCGCTGCGCCAGCACGGCCTCAGCACCCTGGTGGCGAGCGCCTGGGGTGCATCCGTCTACTGGCTGAGCCCCGATTACTTCTGGTGGCTCACGCCGATCGTGGTGGCGCTGCTACTTTCCGTTCCGCTGTCGGCCTGGGCCAGTCGCGTGCGCCTCGGCGATGCTGCGCGCCGGCTCGGCTTGTTCCTGATCCCGGAGGAGACGCAGCCGCCGCGCGAGCTCCTGGATATGGCCGAGGATCTCGCCGAGCGCTCGCGCATGGTGGCGCACCTGCCGGAACCGGAGCGCGACGGCTTCGTCCGCGCGGTCGTCGATCCCACCGTCAACGCCGTGCACTGTGCGCTCCTCGGCCCACGACGCGCGTTGCGTCCACGCATCCACGCCAGCCGCCACGCGCTCATGGCGCGCGCACTCGCCGACGGTCCCGACGTGGTGGATGCGCGTGCGCGCCGCGCCATCCTCGTGGATCCCGAGCTCATGAGCCGCATGCACGATGAGGTGTGGGGCCTGGACGGCGACCGCGCCCGGGCGTGGGGTCGGCCGGGAATGCCCCCGCTCGCCTGATCTCCCGCGCCCGACCTCATGCGGTCCGCGGCCTGCCCTGGAGAGATTGTGCGGCGGCGCTAGAAGCCGGGATGCATGATCTGGATGGCGTACAGACAGGCGGCGGCCACCACCGCGGACGCGGGGATCGTGAGCACCCACGCCCATAGAATGCGGCCCGCCACGCCCCACTTGATGCCGGACAGCTTCCACGTGGCCCCGACCCCGATGATCGATCCGGTGATGGTGTGCGTGGTGGACACGGGAATGCCGGCGAGCGTGCTACCGAACAGCGTGAGCGCGCCGCCCGTCTCCGCGCAGAAGCCGCCCACCGGACGGAGCTTCGTGATCTTCATGCCCATCGTCTTCACGATGCGCCAGCCGCCCATCGCCGTCCCGACCGCCATCGCCATGTGGCACGAGAGGATGATCCACCACGGGATGTCGGTGGCGTCCGGCGGCCGGTGGCCCGAGGCCACCAGGAGCGCCACGATGATTCCCATCGTCTTCTGCGCATCGTTGCCGCCGTGCCCGAGCGAGTAGAGCGAGGCCGACACCAGCTGCCCCCGCCGGAACAGGCGGTCCACCGCGGCCGGTCGCCAGCGCCGGAATATCCAGCACACCGCGAGCATCATGGCGAACCCGATCGCCATGCCGATCAGCGGCGCCAGGGGAATGAACTGCATGGTGGTGATCACCTTGTCCCAGTGGAGCACGTCCCAGCCGGCATAGGCGACGCCGGCGCCGCCGAAGCCGCCGATGAGCGCATGCGAGGAGCTCGTCGGCAGGGCCCACCACCAGGTCAAGAGGTCCCACACGATGGCGCCGAGGAGCCCGCTCAGGACGACGTAGACGAAGATCGAGTCGTTCGGGTCGATCTCGACGATCTTGCTGATCGTGTTGGCGACCGCCGCCGGGAACACGAACATGGCGACGAAGTTGAAAAACGCCGCCCACAGCACCGCCCACCGGGGCGACAGCACGCGCGTCGACACCACGGTCGCGATCGAGTTGGCAGCGTCGTGAAAGCCGTTGACGACGTCGAAGAGCAGGGCGATCACCACCGTGCCCACGACGACGAGCCAGAGCGGATCCATCACTCAGGCGCTCACACGTGCTCGAGCACGACGCCTTCGATGATGTTGGCGACGTCCTCGCACCGGTCGGTGGCGGTCTCCAGACCCTCGTAGATCTCCTTCCACTTGATGACCGTGATCGGGTCCTTCTCCTCTTTGAACAGCCGCGCCAGGGCGTTACGGAGAATCGTGTCGCCCTCGTTCTCCAGGCGATTGATGTCCACGCACGCCTGCAGCACCGGATCGGCGTTCTTCATGTTGCGCAAGCCCTTCACCGCCACGACGATCTGCTGCGCCGCGCGCACGAGGATGTCGGCCAGGTCCTTGACCTCCGGGGTCATCTCCTTCATGTCGTACAGCGCAATCCGCTCCGACGCCGCCTCGATGAAATCGACGATGTCGTCCATCCGCGAGATGAGGCGGTAGATGTCGTCGCGCTCGATCGGCGTGATGAACGTCTTGTGGAGCGCCTCGACGCACCGGTGGGTGACGACGTCGGTCTCGTGCTCGATCTCTTTGATGCGCTTCGCCTTCCCCGTCACGTTGGCGCCCGTCGAGGCGAGCGACAGAAACTCCTTGCAGCCTTCGACGGTGAGCGCGGCGTGCTGCTCGAAGAAATCAAAGAAGCTGGTTTCCTTGGGCAGGAATCGACCGAACATAGCTCACCTCCGCAGGGTATCCCGGTCTGGAGCCGCTCCGACCCCGCCAGACCCACCGGCCGGCGAGCGGCCGCGAGACGTCAGATAGGATCGGAATCGCAAGGGAAGACGAACTCTCGGATCGAGCAATGCCACGCCCCGCCCCACCGTCCCCGCTCAGGCCTTAACGTCCCGTTAACACAATCGCAATGTATCGGTAACACTGCCTGATCGCAAGCAACGCACGCCCCGCCTGGGCGTGTCCGGGAGCGCGGCGGCGGCGCGCGTCCTGGTCTGGCGGCCAGCACCGCGTTGCGCGCGCCGATTGCGCCACCGGGTCCGAACCGCTAGCCTCGCCTCGGTCGCCAGAGCCCTGCCATCAGGAACAGCGGTCGTCATGCGGCTCGTCGTCGTCTCGAACCGACTGCCGTTCACCGTCAGCAGCCGCCAACGTCTGGTGGATTTCTCGCCGAGCGCCGGCGGTCTCGCCACCGGCCTCAGCTCCTACCTCGAGCGCTCGATCACGCACTCCGCGGGGATCGATGAGTACGTCTGGGTCGGCTGGCCCGGCAACGCGGTGCCGGCACGCGCCCGCGCCGCCGTCATCGCCCGGGCGCGGGCGGAGCACCGCGCGTACCCGGTCTTCATCGGCGTGGCGGAGATGGAGCGCTTCTACCACGGCTTCTGCAATCAGGTGCTCTGGCCGTTGTTCCACTACTTTCCTTCCTATTGCCACTATCGGGAGGCGAACTGGCGGGAGTACCTGCGGATCAACCGCGTGTTTCGCGACGCCGTGCTCCAGGTGGCAGGCGCCGGCGACGTCATCTGGGTGCACGACTACCATCTCATGCTCCTGCCGCGGCTGCTGCGGGAGGCAGGCGTGCGGGGCTCCCGCATCGGGTTCTTCCTGCACATTCCCTTTCCGAGCATTGACGTGTTCCGCCTCATGCCAAGGTACTGGGCGGCGGCGATCGTCGACGGCCTGCTCGGCGCCGATATCGTCGGCTTCCACACCGAGGACTACGCGAACAACTTCCGGGCGACGGCCGAGGTGCTCGCATCCGACCGCGCGGCGCTCGACCGCGCGACCGTCAGCGCCGTGCCCATGGGCATCGACGTCGCCCGCTTCGCCGACGCGGTCGACTCGGCCGCCGTGAAGCGGCGCCGCCTCGCGATCACCGACCGCACCCGCGACGATCGGGTGATCCTGTCGATGGATCGGCTCGACTACAGCAAGGGGATCGTCACGCGTCTGGAAGCCTTCGAGCGCTTCCTCGAACGGCACCCGCGATCACATGGGCGCGTGGTGTTGATGGCGATCGTGATCCCGTCTCGGGTGGCCGTGGAGCACTACAATCAGCTCAAGCGCCAGATCGACGAGACGGTCGGGCGCATCAACGGACGTTTCGGGCGCTTCGACTGGGTGCCGATCATCTACCAGTACCGCTCGCTGTCGTTCGAGGAGCTCATCGCCGCCTATGCCTCGGCCGACGTCGCCTTAGTCACGCCGATCCGCGATGGCATGAACCTCATCGCCAAGGAGTACATCGCCGTCCGCCGCGGCGGCCCGGGATGCCTCATCCTCAGCGAGATGGCCGGCGCCGCCCGGGAGTTGACGCGGGCGATCCTGGTCAACCCGAATGACGTGCCCGAGATGGCGGATGCGGTCGCGCAGGGACTCCGGCAGTCGCGACGCGAGCAGAGCCGCCGCAACGCGGCGATGCTCGAATGGCTGCGGGCGCACGACGTGTATCATTGGGCACGGACCCTTCTGGCGACGCTCACCGGCGCCGCGCCCCCGCGGGCACGTCCGGCGCGCCCCTCGCGCGCGCGCGGACGCGGGCTGCGAGTCGCCAAGCCGCGCGCGCGGCCGGCGGACCGGCCGGCACTCCGCCGCTAGCTAGCTAGCGGCCGGCCCTGCCCTGCGCCGATTCCCTACTTCAGACCGTATCGCTTGCGCTTGCGCCAGAGCGTGGTGGGGTTGATCCCGAGCCGGGCCGCCGCTTCCTCGAGCGTCGCCGAGTCGGCCAGGACCTGCTCGATGTGGCGCCGCTCGATATCCTCCAGCGAGGCATCGGGCGCCGCGGCCATCGTGCCCGACGGCGGCGGCGCCAGCAGGCGGTCGGGAAGGTCCGCGGTGCGAATCTCCTCGCCGCGCGACAGCACGACGGCCCGCTCGAGGACGTTCATGAGCTCGCGCACGTTGCCGGGCCATCGATAAGCCTCGAGCACCTCGCGCGCGTCCGCAGCCAGGGCCAGACCCGGGCGACGGTACCGCGCGGCCAGCACCCCGAGGAGGTGATCGATGATGGCGTGCAGATCGGCGTGGCGCTCCCGCAGCGGCGGCAGCGCAATCGCGATGACGTTCAGGCGAAAGAGCAGATCCTCCCGAAAACGCCCTGCCCGCACCTCGGCGTCGAGGTCCCGGTTGGTCGCCGCGATCACGCGCGTGTCGATCTCGACCGTCCCGCTACCGCCGACCGGCTCGAACCGGTGTTCCTGGAGCACGCGCAGCAGCTTGACCTGGAGATGGGCCGGCAGCTCCCCGACCTCGTCGAGGAAGAGCGTCCCTCCGTGCGCCGCCGCAACGCGCCCCGGCCGATCCTTCCACGCACCGGTGAAGGCCCCTTTCACGTGACCGAAGAGCTCACTCTCCAGCAGATGCTCCGCCAGCGTGGTGCAGGCGATGGTCACGAAGGGTCCACGGGCGCGCGGGCTCCAGCCGTGGATGGCGGCCGCGAGCACGTTCTTGCCCGTGCCGCTCTCGCCGGTGAGCAGGACCGCAGCATCGGCGGCGGCGGCCTGGCGCGCGGTGGCAAGCGCGCGCATCATCGCCGGGCTCGCCGACTCGAGGAGGACTGGCTCGCCGAAGGCCCGCCGCAGCACGACGTTCTCCTCGCGCAGGCGCCGCACTTCGAGCACGCGCTCGATCACCAGCCCGACCTGCTCCAGCGTGAACGGCTTGAGCAGATAGTCGTAGGCGCCGGCTTTCATCGCCTCCACTGCTTGCGGCACGGTGCCATAGGCCGTCATCAACACCACGACGGTATCGGGCCGACGGGTGCGGATCTCGCGCAGCAGCGCCAGGCCGTCCAAGCCGGCCATCCGCACGTCCGAGAGGACCAGGTCGAAGCACTGGGCCCCGACCAGGCCGAGCGCCTCCGTCCCGTCGGCGGCGGTCTTCACCCGATGGCCGAGACGCTGCACATAGCTCGCCAGGTGCTCGCGGATGTTCTTGGTGTCGTCGACGACGAGGATCTGCGCCATGATGCCCGTCACACCCGTGGCAGCTCGAGCGTGAAGCGGCTGCCGCGGCCGACCTCGCTCTCGAGCTGGATGCGGCCACCATGCGCCTGCACGATGTCGCGCACGATGGCGAGCCCCAGACCCGCGGACCCCATCTCGCCGCCATCGGGCCCCTGGATGAAGCGCTCGAAGATGCGGTCGCGCTGCTCGGGCGGGATGCCCGGCCCGGTGTCGCTCACCGTGATCCGCACGTCGCCGTCGCTCGGGGCGACGTGCAGCTCGATCCGCCCGCCGCTCGGCGTGTAGCGCAGCGCATTGGCGAGAAGATTCGAGATGGCCCAGGTGATGCGCGTCTCGTCCCCCGGCACGGTGAGACCCGCGGCGGGCACCGCCACATCGAGCGCTACCCGTTTCTCCTGCGCCTGGTGGCCGAACGTCTTGAGCACGCGCCCGAAGACAGCCCCCAGGTCCACCTCGTGCCGCTCGAGCGCGATGGTCATCGCCCGCGAGCGCGAAAGGTCGAGCAGCCGCTGGGACAGATCCTGGAGCTGCGCCACGTCCTCGCGCACCGTCTCGAGCACGCGGTGCTGCTCGGGGTCGAGCCGGTCCTGCCGCAGCAGCTCGAGCGCCATGGCGAGCGAGGTGAGCGGGGTGCGGAGCTCGTGCGACAAGGTGCCGAGCAACGCTTCCCGCCGCCGCTCCTGATCCCGGAGGTGCGTCACGTCCTGGAGGGCCAGGATCAGGCCGGCGTTCGACCCGTCGCGGGCGCGGAACGGGGTCGGCCGGAGGACGTAGAAATGATCCCGGCCGCGCAGAAAGAGCGACATCTCCATCCGCTCGCCTTCACGCTCCGGATGCGCGAGGAATTCCCGCACGGCGGCGCGCAGCCGCAGGTAGTGCGGGTGATGGCTGCCGAGCTCTTCGAGGCGCTCTCCCAGCACACGCTCGCGCTCCACCTCGAGGATGGCGCAGGCGACGGCGTTGACGTGCACGATCGTGCCCGCGGGATCAACGACGATGAGCCCGTCCTCGATGGCCTCCATGATGGCTTCCGTCTTCGCCTGCTCCTGCAGGACGACGTCTACCCGCGTGCGCTCGATCGCGATGGCCGCCTGGCGCGCGAGCGCCTCGAGGAGCTGGCGTTGCTCGAGGGGCATCACTGCGCTCGCCTCGTGGGGCCGGAGCCCGAGCACGCCGACGACGCCGCGCGCCGTGTGCAGCGGCACGTACAGCCACGCGCCGCCCGGCAGGGTGTCGGTCCCCCGGCCGGCGGGCTTGTTGTGCTGCCACACCCACGCCGCCGCCGCATACTCCGCGGCGCCCAGCGACTCCGGCGGATGGGTCGCGCGCAGGACGAGCTGGCCGGCATCCGGTAGCAGCACGACCGCGACGCCCTGGAAGGTCTCCGCGATGTGCCGCACGACGATCGGCAGCAGGTCGTCGATGCCGACGGCCGCCGCGATCTGCTCGCCGAACTCGTAGAGCGCGGCCGTGCGCACCTCGCGCCGCCGCGCGGTCTCGGCCTGCGCCTTGATGCGGCTCGTCAGGTTGCTCGTGAGCACCGCGACGACGAGGAAGACGACGAGCGAGAGCAGGTCCTGCGGTTTCGTGACGGTGAAGGTGTAGTACGGCTGGACGAAGAGGAAGTCGTACGCCAGCAGGCTCAACAGGGAGGCCATGATCGACGGCCCGAGCCCGGCGACGACGGCCGTGCAGAGCACGCCCGTGAGGAAGACCAGCGCGAAGTCCTCCAGGGTGATGAATCCCTGGAGCACGATCGAGACCAGGGTGGCCGCCGCGACGAACAGCAGGCCGGTGACGTAGGCGTTGAGCTCGTCGAGCGGTGAACGGCGCCGCCGCGCCGTGGCCTCGCCCGGGGCCCGCGCCTCGCCCGAGATCACGCGCACGTCGATGTTCCCGCTCCGCCTGATCACCTCGTTGGCCGGCGATCCGCGCACGAGATCGCGCCACGGTGACCGCCGGGGCTTGCCGAGAATCATCTCTGTGACGTTCCGCCGCTCGGCGTAGCGGACCAGCTCCTCGGCGATACGCTCGCCCGGGATGGTGACCGCCTCGCCGCCGAGCTCGGTGGCGAGCCGCAGCACGCGCGCCACCCGGTCGCGCGCCTCCTCGGGGAGCCGGTGGAACGCCGCGGTCTCGACGAAGACGGCGATCCACTCGGCATGGCGGCGGTCGGTCATTCGCCGCGCGGCACGGACCAGGCGCTCGGAGAGGTTTCCGCCGTTGATGCAGACCATGATGCGGTCGGTCACCGGCCACACGCCGGGCACGGCGTGCGCCTGCATGAACTCGCGCATCTGGTCGTCGACGCGCTCGGCCGTCAGCCGGAGCGCGAGCTCGCGCAACGCCGTCAGATTGCCCGGGCGGAAGTAGTTGCGGATCGCCCGCTCCGCCGCCGCGGGCAGGTAGACCTTGCCGTCGCGCAGTCGCTGGACGAGGTCCTCGGGCGTGACGTCGACGAGCTTCACCTCGTCGGCGCGCTCGAGCAGCCGATCCGGGAGCGTCTCCTTGACCCGGATGCCCGTGATCTGCGCGACGACGTCGTTGAGGCTCTCGAGGTGCTGGATGTTGACCGTCGTGTAGACGTCGATGCCGGCCGCGAGGAGCTCCTCGACGTCGGCGAAGCGCTTGGGATGGCGGCTGCCGGGAGCGTTCGTGTGCGCGAGCTCGTCGACGAGGACGAGCGCGGGCCGCCGCGCCAGGACCGCATCGAGGTCCATCTCCTCGAGGGTCGTGCCGCCGTACTCGACTCGCCGGCGGGAAATCACCTCGAGGCCTTGCACGAGCGCCTGCGTTTCGGCCCGGCCGTGCGTCTCGACTACGCCGACGACGACGTCCACACCGTCGCGGCGCTGCTCGTGCGCGGCCTGGAGCATGGCATAGGTCTTGCCGACGCCCGGCGCGGCCCCGACGAAGATCTTGAGCCGGCTGCGCGTCTCCTTCGCGACCTCGCGCAGCAGGGCCTCGGGCGAGGGCCGCCGCTCCTCTTCAGCGACGCGGCTCATTCATCGCTCCTCGGCCGGCCCGCAGAGGGTACACCAAGGCGGTGGCGAAAGGCAGCGGCCGGCGATCCGCGGCAAGGTCGCGGAGCCGGCGACGGCACCCGCACCGACCCGGTGGTGCGAGCTCCCCGGGCTGGGCTGATCACGGCGTCCGCCGCCTCATGCCAGACGCGCCGCCACGAGCAGCAGGTCGATCAGCTTGATGCCGACGAACGGGATGACGACGCCGCCGAGGCCGTAGACGAGCAGGTTGCGGCGCAGGATCGCCTCGGCGCCGAGGGGCCGGTACGCCACACCGCGGAGCGCGAGCGGGATCAGCGCGATGATGATCACCGCGTTGAAGATCACCGCGGACAGGATGGCGGACTCGGGCGTGGCGAGGCGCATCACGTTGAGTGCGCCGAGCTGCGGGAAGGCGAGGATGAACATCGCCGGGATGATGGCGAAATACTTGGCGACGTCGTTGGCGATCGAGAAGGTGGTGAGCGCCCCGCGCGTCATCAGGAGCTGCTTGCCGATCTCGACGATCTCGATGAGCTTGGTCGGGTTCGAGTCGAGGTCGACCATGTTGCCGGCCTCCTTGGCGGCCGAGGTGCCGGTGTTCATGGCGACGCCAACGTCGGCCTGCGCCAGGGCGGGCGCGTCGTTGGTCCCGTCACCCGTCATCGCGACGAGCTTGCCCTCGCGCTGCTCGGCCTTGATGAGCGTCATCTTCTGCTCCGGCGTCGCCTCGGCCAGGAAGTCGTCCACGCCGGCTTCGCTGGCGATCGAGGCCGCGGTCAGGGGATTGTCGCCGGTGATCATGACGGTCTTGATGCCCATGGCGCGCAGCGCCGCAAAGCGCTCCCGCATGCCCCCCTTCACGATGTCCTTCAGGTGCACGACGCCGAGCGTCCGCCGCCCATCCGCCACCACCAGCGGCGTACCCCCCGAATGCGCCACGCGGTCGACGATCGACTGCACCTCGCGCGGGAAGGCGCCGCCGTTTCCCGTCACGTAGCGCGCGATCGCCTCCGCAGCACCCTTGCGGATCTCGCGGCCGCAAAGGTTCACGCCCGACATCCGCGTATGCGCCGAGAACGGCACGAATACCGATTCCCCATCGCTGAAATCGTGGCCACGGATCCCGTAGCGCTCCTTGGCCAGGACCACGATCGAGCGCCCCTCCGGGGTCTCGTCGGCAAGAGAGGCGAGCTGGGCGGCGCCGGCGAGCTCCGCGTCCGTGACGCTCGGCACCGGCAGGAACTCGGTCGCCTGGCGGTTGCCGAGCGTGATCGTGCCCGTCTTGTCGAGCAGCAGCGTGTCGACGGCGCCCGCGGCCTCCACGGAGCGGCCGGACATGGCGAGGACGTTGTGCTGGACGAGCCGGTCCATGCCGGCGATCCCGATCGCCGAGATGAGCGCGCCGATCGTGGTGGGGATCAGGCAGACGAGCAGCGCGATCAGCACCGCCACCGGGATCTCCGCGCCGCCGTACCATGCGAAGGGCTCGAGCGTGACGGCGACGAGGAGGAAGACGAGGGTCAGGACGGCGAGCAGGATGCCGAGGGCGATCTCGTTCGGGGTCTTCTGCCGCCGGGCGCCCTCGACGAGGGCGATCATGCGATCGAGGAAGGTGTGCCCGGGCTCCGACGTGATGCGCACCTTGACCCAGTCGGAGATGACGCGGGTCCCGCCGGTCACGGCCGATCGGTCACCGCCCGCCTCGCGAATCACCGGCGCGGACTCGCCGGTGATCGCGGACTCGTCGACCGAGGCGATGCCCTCGACGACGTCGCCGTCGGAGGGAATGAACTCCCCGGCCCGGACGAGGACGAGGTCGCCCTTGCGGAGCCTGGCCGCGGGGACACTCTCGACCCGCCCGTCGGCCCCGAGCCGGTTCGCCATGGTTTCGGTGCGCGTCTTTCGCAGCGTGTCGGCCTGCGCCTTGCCGCGTCCCTCGGCCATGGCCTCGGCGAAGTTCGCGAAGACAACCGTGAACCACAGCCAGAAGGCGACCTGTCCGGTGAAGAGCGGGCTCCCGCCCCCGGCGAAGAGCTGCCCCAGGAAGATCGAGGTCGTGATCGCACTGCCGATCTCGACGATGAACATCACCGGATTCAGGATCTGAACCCGCGGATCGAGCTTCACGAGCGCGTCCACGGCGGCGCGCCGTACGATCGCGCCGTCCCACAGCGAGATTTGGCGAGCTTTTCTGGTCATGGACGATTCCAGCTCCTTCGGGGCTTATCCGTATCCGATCGTCAGTCCGCGGCGCGCCCGAATCGGTCGTCGAGCGCGAGGTTCAGCTCGAGCACGTTGACCCTCGCCCGGCCGAACACCCCGAGCGCCGGCGCCTCGGTGTGCGCCCGCACCAGCCCGCGGACCTCCTCCGTGGCGAGCCCGCGCGCGCGGGCGACGCGCGCCACTTGGATATCGGCCGCCCGTGGCGGGATGTGGGGATCGAGCCCGGCCCCGCTCGCCGTCACCATCTCGGAGGGGACGTCCGCGGGTGCGACCCCTTCCTGCTGCGCGATGGCCGCGAGCCGCTCCCGCACGGTCTTCAGGTGATCCGGATTCGACGGGCCGTAGTTGCTCCCGCCGGTGGACGCGGCGTTGTAGTCGACCGCCGACGGACGTGGCTGGAAGTACTCGGGCCGCGTGAACTTCTGGGCGATGAGCGTCGAGCCCACTATCTTGCCATCGGCGCGGCGGACGAGGCTGCCCTCGGCCTGCCGCGAGAAGACCAGCCGGCCGATGCTCCAGACGAACACCTGGTACGCGCCGCCGAAGAGCGCCATCGTGACGATCGTGTAGAGCATTCCGCGTTTGACGTCGGACAGCATCACCCTCTCTCTCCTCAGCCCAGCGCCAGGTGCTCGGCGATCGGGCCAAGCACGGCGACGGGCATGAACATCAAGAGCCCGAGAATCACGACGACCGACCACAGCGCCACGCCGAAGGTCGCCGTCTCCGCTCGCAGCGATCCCGCGCCCTCGGGCGTCGCCGGCTTCGCCGCCAGCGAGGCGGCGAGCGCGAGCGGCGCGATGATCGGAATGTAGCGCGCGAGCAGCATCACCAGGCCGGTCGAGATGTTCCAGAAGGGCGTGTTGTCGCCGAGCCCCTCGAAGCCGGAGCCGTTGTTGGCGGCCGCCGAGCTGAACTCGTAGAGCATCTCCGAGAAGCCGTGCGGCCCCGGGCTCTTCAGCCACGCCAGCGCAGTGTTGGGGTCGGCCGTCGTCACCCAGCCGTAGCACGCGACCGCCGTGCCGCCGAGGATCAGCAGCGGATGGACGAGCAGCGCCACGCTCGCGAGCTTCATCTCCTTGGCTTCGACCTTCTTGCCGAGGAACTCCGGCGTCCGCCCGATCATCATGCCCGCAACGAAGACGGTGACGATGATGTAGATCAGCATGTTGATGAAGCCGACGCCGACGCCGCCGAATATGTTGTTGAGCCACATGCCGATCATCGGCACGAGCCCACCGAGCGGCGTCATCGAGTCGTGCATGCTGTTGACCGACCCGTTGGAGGTCACGGTCGTGGTCGCCGCCCAGAGGCCCGAGAGCGCCGCACCGAAGCGGACCTCTTTCCCCTCCATCGACCCGGTCGACTGATCGATGCCCATGGCGCCGATCGCGGGATTGCCCCCGAGCTCCTGGGCGACGCTGAAGCTGAAGAGCGGCACGTAGAGCGCGAGCATGGCGAGGAAGATGACGACCGCGAGCCGGCGCCGGCGGAGCATCTCGCCGAGCGTCCAGACCATGGCCATGGGGATGATGGTGATCGACCACGTCTCGGCGAGGTTTGCGATCGGGGTCGGGTTCTCGTAGGGGTGCGCCGAGTTCGGGCCGAAATATCCACCGCCGTTGGTGCCGAGCTGCTTGATCGCCACCTCGGCCGCCACCGGGCCGCGCGCGATCGTCTGCTCCGCGCCCTCGACGGTCGTGGCCTTCGCCGCCGGCTCGAAGGTCATCGGCGTTCCCTGCCACATGAGGACGGTGGCAACGAGGACTGCGAGCGGCAGCAGGACGCGGACCGCAGCCCGCGTCATGTCGACATAGAAGTTGCCGAGCTTCGTCAGCCGGCTCCCGCCGAGCGCGCGGATGATGGCGACCAGCGCGGCCATGCCGGTCGCGGCGGTGACGAACTGGAGGAACACGATCGCGATCATCTGCGAGAGGTACGAGAGCCCGGTCTCGCCGCTGTAGTGCTGCAGGTTCGTATTCGTCGTGAAGCTCGAGATCGTGTGGAAGGCGAGCGTCGGCTCCATGGCGGCGATGCCGTCCGGGTTCAGGAAGAGCACGCCCTGGAGCGTGACCACGGCGAAAGTCGCGAGCCACATGCAGACGTTGGAGACGAGGAGCGAGACCGAGTACGCCTTCCAGTCCTGCTCTTCGTCCGGATCGACGAACGAGAGCCGAAGCACCAAACGCTCGATCGGCACGAGCACCGGGTCGAGCCAGGTGGTGGCGCCGCTGAACACGCGCGCCATGAAGCGCCCGATCGGGACGCTCGTCGCGGCCGTGATCGCGACCGTCAGCACCACGGCGAGAATCTCAGTTCCCATCGGTCACGTCCATGCCGATTTCCAGGCGAGCATTGCCGCGAATGTGCCTACCCCGAGCGCGATCATCCCCAAGAGCAGCATTTCACACGTCCACGGCGATGAGCGCCACGTGGATCAGCACTGCCATGCCCCAGAACGCGTGCACGGATAGTGCCAGCTCGGAGCGGCGCCGCCCGTGGCCTGTTTCTGGCGTTCCCGCCGCTGGGGCCTTGCAAAACGCAACAAGCCAATCGATGCCCATCGTGCGAGATGCAAGGACGATCCGGCTCCGTGCAGTTCTCGCCAGCCCACCCGGGAGTGGACAAGGGAGAGGTGCAGCCTCTAGAGAACGCACCTGGGACTCAGGATGAGTCTTCTGAATGAAGTGACCTCACCTCGGTCACCCAGAGGATCCGGCCGTCAGCGCTACGCCCTGCTGGCGTTCGTCCTCGCCTCGTTCCTCCCAGCGATCCCCCACTTCTCCAGCGCCGCCGAGGACCCTTCACCCGAACCAGCCGAAGGGGACCAGCTCGCGGAACCGGCGGAGCCGGGCGAGCGCACGGGCCGGTCTGAACCTGTTGAGCTGGGCGAGGAACCGATCCTGGCCGGCGGGCCGGTGGAGTACCGCCCTGGCCGGGGGCTGCGGATCGACCCGGCCGGCCTGACGATCGGCGGGTTCACCAACATCAAGGCCGAGACCACGGAGGAGGCGGGCGGCGAGTTCGCGCTCGACAGTCTCAACTTCTTTCTCATCTACGATCAATTCACCCGCTTTCGCGCCGTCGCCGAGCTGCAGCTCAAGGACATCGTCGACATAAGCGAAGAAGCGGCGGGAACACAGGACTTCGCCTTCGACGTCCGTCGCCTCTTCGGCGATTACACCGTCGCCGACGAGTTACACGCGCGCGCCGGCACCTTCCTCACTCCCTTCGGCTACTGGAACCTCATCCTGGCGCCGCCGCTCACCTGGACGACCGAGCCACCGCTGATCGTCGAAGAGGCATTCTTCCAGCCCACGACCACTGGCGTGATGCTACACGGCTCGACCGCGGTCGGAAGCGGCCAGCTCGGCTACTCGCTCTTCTCCCAGTTCCTGCAACCCCTGGAGGACGATCCCGATCTCGATCCCCCGGATCACACGGCCGGCGGTCGCCTTTCCTACGACACCGGTCCCGGCTGGTCCGTCGGCATCAGCTACCAGGCATCCGAGATCGACGGCGCCTGGAGCCATCTGGGCGGGACCTTCCTGCAGTGGCAGCACCGCCGCGGGGAGATACTCGGCGAGGTCTACGTCCAGGACGGCGACGCGCTGACCTCGGCGCAATGGGGCACGTACCTGCAGGGGGTGCTCCAGCTCCATGGGCCCTTCTATCTCGTCGGTCGCTACGAGCACTTCGATCCTCCAGCTCCCGCCCTGACCCTCAACCTGTTCACCCTGGGCGCCGTCTTCAAACCGTTCCCCTTCATGGCCCTCAAGGTCGAGTACCGCTTCGTCGATCGCAACCCGGACGAAGACAACCCCCAAGGGTTCTTCTCTTCCTTCACGACGTTCTTCTGAGATGCGAACGGCCGTCACAACCTACGCTCGCTTCCTTGCTGCCGGCGTCGTCTCCTGCCTGCTGTCGGGATCGCCGCTCGCCGCCACCGCGGTGCGGGTGCAGCTGATCGCCAACCCCGCCCGTGCCGCGACGCTGACGAAGACCGAAATCCGCGCCATCTACCTCAAGCGCCGGCTGCTCTGGGGCGACGGACAGCCGATCATCCCGATCAACCGCGAGGCCGGGAGTGACGTGCGTGAGCTGTTCTCGGAAAGGATATTCGGGCAGGACAGCCGGCGTCTGGCGGCCTATTGGAACCAACGATACTTCGAGGCGGGCGAGTTTCCGCCGGCGACGCTCGCCTCGGAGGAGGCCGTCGTGCGCTTCGTCGCCGAGAACCGCAATGCCATCGGCTACGTGACCCGGGAGGTCGACGACTCCGTGGCCGTCCTGCTCGTCGTCGAGTAGGCGGAAGCGTCGCCGTTCTCTCCCTTGCCGCCCCGGCGCCGGCGCCTGCCGGTACGCCCCCGCCCGGCGACGTCACTGCGTGCGCGCCGCTGGGACGATCGCCCCGCGTCGACGTCGCGCCCAGGGGCGTTCACGGGTTCGGCAGGAGGGCGCACTTGGGATCGACGTTGCAATCGGTGAGCCGCACCACCTCGCCCCCTTCCGGATCCACCTCGAGGAACAACCCAACGCCGCGGGCGTAGTACTTGCGCTCGAACTCATCGGGCTCGATCGGCGTCGACTCGCGGGTCACCACGCAGTCATTGGCGCACAGGAGCGCGGCCAGGCTCTGCGGCACGAGCTCGTCGAGCTCGGGCGCAGTCCCGAAGCCGTAGGTCGTGGAGAGCACCTCGGCCACGTCCTCGGCATCGCCGATCGACCACTCCTGCCGGTACGTGGCCCCCACGACCGGCATCGCGGGAAAGAGAATCCCGGGCTGGTCGCCGTCGCGGCCCGCCTTCCACGAGCCTCCGACGTCCACCAGCTCCGCTTCCGCGGGTACATCGCCCGGGAAGGTCTCAAGATTCATCGAGATCTCCCCGCAATAGTGGATGCCGCCGTCCTTGGCGTGCGCGAACCAGTCGTCGGTGTCCTCCGTCGTCTCGCCCGCCTCCTCGACCACGTCGTTGACCACGACGCAGGTGACGCCCGCGATCAGCTTCGTCTTGTCGAGCACCTCCACGGTGACGGTCTCGTCGCCGCCGACGTACTGCCACCGATTGCCGACAGCCAGCGGGAAGTAGGGGTTCGGGTTCGTGAGATTCGCGAAGTCGGTGTCAAAATTGGCCGGATTGAAGTCCGGCACGTAGGGCCCCTCGCCCAGGGCGTCACAGAGCTCGAGGCGTGCATCTCGCTGCTCGCGGCATAGCGCCACGCCTTCCTCGCGTTCGGCGGCCTTGAGCGCAGCCAGGCACTCTTTCCGCCTCGCCCCATCCGACGCGTTGTAGCAGACGGCTTTGCCCGTGAAGCGACTGGCCTTCACCTCGGACTGGCAGGCGAAGAACTGCGCACGAGCGCCCTTGGAGCAGACATCCCGGCCCTGGCCCTCGCTGTTCCCGGTCAGCGTGAGGACCAGCGCAACCGCGAGACCGATCGTCGGGCGCGCGGCGACGTGCGCGTTCGTCGTGTCTCGTTCGCTTCCTCTTACGATGGTCTCCATTGCTCCGCTCCTTCCATCCTCGCACCTTCGGACTGGAAACCGCCTCTCCGGCTCGGGGCCTCACGCCTTCCTTCGAGTGAAGGTCGCGCGGCACTCGCCTCGGTCGTCGCCCTGCTGGCGCACAGGAGCATCTACCGTGCCACGCGGGCGCTACCGGCCGGAACGCCACTCGGCGTCGTTTCCCTCAAACAACCGCGCAAGAGCTGGCAGAGAATGAGACCCGAGGCGCGCAGAGAGCCGGTCAATGTTTGCGTGGGTCCAGCCCGACATTCGCCATGTGGCGCTGCCCTGGGTCGAGCGGTCCCGGATGAGTTTCTGTCCGCGCGGTTTGGCGTGGCGACCTCGTGCGCCCGCGTGCGTGCTGGCTTTTCGGCAGATCCTTTCGCGACGTCCGCCGCCACTCAGGGAGAACGACAATCTCGCGAACGCGGCAAATGGCACTGCCCTTGCTTCCTCGCGGACGACAGTCGACCGCTTGCACAGGAGGAAGGAACGATGGCGATCAATCGTAGACGCACGTTGTCCCTGGTTGTCGGAGCCATTGCCGCGCGCCTGGTGGGAAGTTGGACTCCGGAGTGTCGTGCCGAGGAGATCCCGTTCAAGATCGCGAAGATCTATTGGGAGTACAACGCCTCCGCCAACGACCTCGGGGTGCACGTCTCGCTCGATGCCGAAGACTGGCGACGCATCAGGATCGTCAGGCCGAACGAGAGCCCCCTGTTCGAGGTCTTCGGCAGAGGAGCCTACCGCGAGCTCGGCATGACCGAGCTGTTCTTCGAGGGGGCCGAACCGTCCCTCGACGAGTTCCCGCTCGCGGATCTGCTGGCTCGGTTTCCAGAAGGGGAATACGAGATCGCAGGCCGGACGGTCGACGGCAAGTTGCTGGAAAGTGACGTGATGTTCTCGCACGCCATTCCCGCCGGCCCCACGGTGTCCGCGGCAGTCGGTCCTGGCGATTCCCTCGTCATCAGCTGGACCCCGGTCACCAGTCCGCCGCCCGGGTTCCCCGACCGGCCCATCAGCATCGTCGGCTACCAGGTGATCGTCGACTCGTTCCAGGTGACCGTTCCTGCCACGACCACGAGCGTGACGGTTCCGCCGGAGTTCGTGGCGTCCCTGGCCTCAGGGGTGCACCCGTACGAGGTGCTGGCCATCGAGGCCAGCGCCAACCAGACGCTTACCGAAGGCACCTTCGTGCTACCGTAACGCGACGGTGTCGAGATGTGAGGTCGCGGGCGGCGACCCCCGAGCCGAGGCATCGCCACGCGCGGCCTCGATGCCTCAGAGGCCGTGCTTCTTCAGTTTGTACCAGAGATTGCGCTCGCTGATCCCGAGCCGTCGGGCGGCTTCCGCCTTGTTGTCGCTCGTGAGATCGAGGGCGTGAAGGATCGCTCGGCGCTCGAAACGCTCGAGGGCATCGCTCAAGGGCAGCTCGGCATCGACATCGGGCGACTCGTCGGACGCAGGTCGCGCTTCCGTTGGCGGTAGCTCCGGCACGTGGATCATGGAGCGAAAGAAGCGATCCGTGACGACCCCTTCCGTCGACAGCACGGCAGCTCGCTCCATGAGATTGCGGAGCTCGCGTACGTTACCCGGCCACTCGTATCGTCGCAGCAAGGCGAGGGCCTCGGCGGAAAACCGGACGGGCCCCTTGCCCACCTCCCTGCCGAAGCGGTCCAGAAACAGGGGGGCCAGGAGGTCGATGTCGTCCACGCGTTCACGCAAGGGCAGCAGGTGGATCTCGAACGTGTTCAGCCTGAAGTAGAGATCCCGGCGAAAGCGCTTGTCCGCAATCGCCTCCTCCAGGTTCTGGTTGGTCGCCGAGATGACACGGACGTCGACGCTGATGCGCCGGTTCGTGCCCAGCGGCTCGATGACCGCCTCCTCGAGCACGCGCAGCAGCTTGGCCTGTAGCGACAGCGGCATGTCGCCGATCTCGTCGAGGAAGAGCGTGCCGCCGTCGGCCACCTCGAACTTTCCCTGCCGGTCGTGCACGGCGCCGGTGAAGGCGCCGCGCCCGTGCCCGAAGAGCTCGGCTTCGAGCAGCTCGCCGGGAAGCGCGGCGCAGTTGAGCGGCACGAAGAGCCCATTCCGCCTCGGGCTTTGACTGTGGACGCTGCGGGCGGCAAGCTCCTTGCCCGTACCCGTCTCGCCAGTGACGAGAACCGGGCTGGCGCTGTGCGCAACTTTGCCGATGCTGTCGGCGACGTCACGCATGCTCGGCAGTGTGAGGAACGTGTCCTCTGCCGCCCAGGACTCGCCGACCTGCTCTCTGAGGAAGACGTTCTCCGACCGGTAGCGCTCCAGCTCCAACGCCTTCCCGATGACGAGCTTGAGGCTCTCGTTGTCGAACGGCTTGAGCACGTAGTCCGACGCCCCTTTGCGCATCGCCTCGATCGCGGTCTGGATCGTCCCGTAGGCGGTGATCAGGACGACCGGCAGCTTCGGATGCTCCGCTCGGATGTGCTCGAGCAGGTCGATCCCGCTCGCGCCGGGCATCTTGAGATCGGTGAGCACCAGATCGAACCTTGCCGTGCGCAGCTTCTCGCTCGCTTCGTCCCCAGTCCCGGCGGCAGCGGACTCGAGCCCCATGCTCTCGATCACGATCTGCAGCGTGCGCCGCATCCGCCGGTCGTCATCGACGACGAGAATCCGCTTCATCCCGTTCCCCCGGCTGCGGGCAGTCGGACTTCGAAGACCGTTCCCCGTCCAGGCTCGCTGCGGACCGAGACGCTGCCACGATGCGCCTTGACGACCCGGTCGACGAAGGCCAGCCCGAGCCCGGTTCCGCCCTCCCGACCGGTCACGAACGGCTGGAAGACCCGGTCGCGAATCGCCTGCGGCAACCCCGGCCCATCGTCCGCCACCTCGAAGCCGACCGTACGCGCACCGGCGTCCTCGGGAAGTGTACGCAACCGGATGGATCCACCCTGGGGCAACACCTGGAGCGCGTTGATCAGCAGGTTGAGGACGACCTGGTACATCTGTTCGGCATCGCACAGCGCCTGCCGCGCGGTATCGGCAAACTCGCAGCTGATGCGAATCCGTTGCTTCTCGGCGTGCGCCGCCGCGAACTCCCGGGCGCGCGCCAGCACGTCTCGCAGCGGCGTCGGTTCGGGGCGCTGCTCGAGAGGGCGTGCGAGCTGAATGAGGCCGGTGACCACCCGCTCGATCCGGTCGACCTCCGCGACGATCGTCTCCACGAGCTCCGCATTGTTCGCCGATCTGCGAGCCGTCGGATCCGCGAGCATCTGGGCCGAGGATCGCATCACGCTGAGCGGGGTTCGCACCTCGTGCGCGACCATGGCGGCGAGCTCCCCGGCGAACGCGAACTTCGCCGCCGAGAGCGCCTCCTCGTGGCTGCGCTTGAGCTCGACGGTCATGACGTTGAAGGCCTCGGTGAGTTGCCCGACCTCGTTGCGAGACCGCACCGGCAGCAACGGCAGCTCGAGATCCGGGTGCGAGGCGATCTCGCTCGTGGCCCGCGTCACCTCTTCGAGGGGCTCCATCACCTGGCGGGCCAGGAGCGTGGCCACCGCCAACCCGACGAGGAGAATACATGCGAGGGTGATGGTCCATCGACTGCGGACCCTTCTCACCGCCGCCAGCGCCTCCTCCTTACGTTCGATCACCAGCACGGACCAGGTGTTCGTCGGGCGCGGCACGCGCGCCGCGCCAACCAGAAGCGCCGGCGGCGGAGGCTCATCACGCACGCCCCCGGCCCCCGCTCCGAGCCCGGCGGCGACCCCGCGCCAGCGCTCAGCGGCCAGAGCTGACCGCTGCGCCGCCAGCCCGTCGAATGCGACCCCACCGATCACCGTTCCGCCGCGATCGACGACGATGGCTGCCACGCGCTTGTCGAGCTTCGCCAGCTTGACGCGGATGGCATCCAGCAGGCCCTGAATTCCGGCCCAGTCGTAGATCAGGATCAAGGTGCCGATCTGGCCGCCGGGCGGATCGGGGTTCGCGATCGGCACGCCGATCTCGAGCACCTCCCGTCCAAGTTCGGGCGAGGCGACGGGACCCGCCCAGGCCTCGGCACCCTCGCGCAACGAGACCATCGCCTTCCAGCCATTCACGTTGCGGCCGATCCACTCTCCACTGCTCGCTGCAACGACACTGCCACCGTGGTCGGTGCACAGCACCTCGAGGTACAGCGCTTCGTTCTCCGTCACCGTCCTCAGGAATCTGGATACCCGCTTGTCCACATCGCCAACCAAGAGATCGCGCATGATGTCCTGATTCGCCCACGAGCGGGCATCGCTCTGGGCGCGCCCCAACGCCGCGGCCACGGCATCGGCGCCCCGCTCGGCCGTCTGGTGGAGCTCGATTCCGATCTCGCGCTCGAGCGCCGCGCGAGCGCCGGAGAACGCGATCAGCGCGAAGACACCCCCGGGCACCGTGACCAGCCCGAGGGCGAAGAGCAGCAGCTTGGCGCGCAGCGACAGATCCACCCACGCCCGCCAGAGCCCGCTACCACGGACCCCCCGCACGGCTCCGATGGGATCGGCACGATACGGTGGCATACCGGAGAGCCGCCTGTTCGGTCAGCGTGCGTCGATCATATAGCACGGTCCGTGAGAACGGTGCGTGGCCTGGGCGGCGATCGCCCCGTATCTCCCGGTTCGGTGCCCGCTGCCGAGTGATGAAAATCCTTTGCACCTGACGAGCCAGCCCCGCCGGCGCCGCTAAGCACGGCTAGCACCCCGTCTCGCTGCGAACGCCCGTCGATCTCAGGAAATTCGAGACTTTAGACGCCAGTGCACGGTCCCGTGTCCTGGCCGCGACATGGCACGCTCCCTGCTCCATCCCATGGCAGATGTTCGCAGATCAGGAGGGCATGACGATGATCCCCACGATGGCGCCCGGAACCTGGCACACGGCGATCGGACAGAGCATTCCGCTTCCCCTGGATTTCGGCCGGCCGCTCAGCGAGGTCGCACCGATGAGCATGGCCGCGGCGGCCGGCGTCGTCGCCGGCGTCGCCATCGCCGTCGTCCTGCGGGAGGCGCTGCACGCCGGGACGCACGCCGCGGAGGACCTGAACGCGGTCACGCCCGTGCGCCGAGCGCCGGTTGCCCCGTTCAGTCAGATATCCAGCGCAGACTCGATCCCTGCGGCACCGCCGAGACTGCGGCCGTTCTCGCGAGTGCTCGGTTTCGTCCTGATGGCAATCGGCACCGCATTCGGCCTCGGCGCCGTGGTCGCCCAGCTCGCCCATGCCCTGCCCCTGCACGAGCTCGCCCGCCATCCGCGGCTCGCTTCGGCGGCGGTACCGATGCTGGGCGGGCTCGCGCTGATCGCCTTCGGAAGCTTCGGGCGTAGAGTCCCGCGGCGGGACCGAACGACGACGACGCCGGTACGAATCGCGGTGGCGGCGCAGCAGATCGACGGGCCGACCTGGCTGGATGCAGCGTGAGACCCGTGTGCCGGAACGAGCAGGCTCGCGCCGGGCACCCCCCCGACCGAGGCCGCCGCGTGCTTCTCCCGTCCGGCCGCTAGCCTGCGCGTGCGGGCAGCGGACGGCGCACCCGGCCCTGGTCGCATTTTTCCCTTGACACCGCGCTGCCGTCAGCTACCGAGCTAGACGCGGCGCCTGGCAGTGCGCTAGACCTGTCGACGGCGGAAGCCAACGACGAAAGGGATCGCGATGAAGGACCTCGGCGAGCTGCATCGGATCGAGAGCATGGCGCAGCGACAGCAAGCTCTGCGCGCCTTCCTGGAGGAGCAGGGCCTAGCGGACGTCGCGGACGAGGTGATCCTGGATTTCGGGCGCGTCGATCCGTCCGTTTACGCCCGCGGCTGCGAGTCGCTGGTGGGAAACGTCTCCATTCCCGTCGGCGTCGTCGGACCCCTCACCGTCCACTACCGCGAGTACGCCGAGGACGCCTCCGGCGCGCTGATCGAGGTCGAGGGGGTGCGCACGGGCACCTTTCCGATCCCGATGGCGACCCACGAGGGCGGCCTCAATGCCTCGCTCAATCGCGGCATGAAGGCCGCCAACCGCTGCGGTGGGGTCACGACCTACGTGCTGCACGCGTCGATGACCCGCGGCACGTGCTACGTCTTCGAAACGACCGAGCAGGCGCATCGCTTCAGCAGGTGGGTCGAAACCCAGACCGCGGCCATGAAGCAGTGGCTCGAGGATCCCGACAACCCGATGCGCGACGTCGAGCTCGGCGGCGTGCCGGTGCTGAGCCGGTACGCGCGGTTGCGGGGTGTGCGGGCCTACCTTCTGTCCAACACCTGCCACGCGGTGTTCGAGTACTCGACGGGCGATGCCTGCGGGCAGAACATGACGACCCGCAACACGTTTCTGCTCCACTCGCAGTTCATCCTGCCCCGCTTCCACGCCGAGACGGGCATCGCCCCGGCGCATTTTTTTCTCGAAGCCAACACCGGGGGGGACAAGAAGACTTCGCACCTGTATCACACCCACGGCGGCCACGGGCGCACGGCGATGGCGTCGGTCCTGCTCACCGAGGAGGTGCTGCAGTCGACGTTGAAGTGCTCGATCGACGACATCCTGAAGCTGCGCGAGGTCGGGAGCGAAGGCGCCGTGCTCTCCGGAATGGTCGGCATCGCCGTCAATCCCGTCAACGTGATCGCGGCGATCTTCGCTGCTACCGGCCAGGATCTGGCCTGCGCGGGAACGTCGTCGATGGCGATCATGAGTGCCGCCGAGTGCCCGGCCGGGCTGCAGTGCACGTTGCGCTTGCCGAACCTCGAGGTCGGAACGGTGGGCGGCGGGACGGGCCTGCCGCATCAGAGCCGCTATCTCGAGATCATGCGCTGTGCCGGCCGCGGCGGCGCCAATCGATTTGCACAGGTGGTCAGCGCCGCGGCGCTGTGTCTCGAGCTTTCCACGGCAGCGGCGATGGCTGCCGCCGGCTCGATCAGCTTCTACACCGCGCATCTCGAACGCGGCGGCATGCGCCGGGCGGCACCGCCGGTGCAGGTCGCGCCGGGCTTTCTCGAGCAGGTCACCGAGAGGAGGTGAGCACGTATGGATCTCCTCGACTTCGTGGCGGGACAGGCCAGGCAGGGCGGATCGGCGGCGCCGGGCGCGGCCCCTGGCGAGCGGTTCGTTGCCTTCGCCGACTGGACCCCGGAGGCGCTCGCCGCGCTGCGCGGATTGGGGACGGTGGAGCGGGTCGCGAGCGGGGCGCACATCATCGAGGCGGGAGCGCGCGGCGAGCGGGACCTGTTCGTCATCGCCAGCGGGGATCTCGAGGTCTACCGCGCCCGCGGGCCGCAGGAGCAGCGCCTGGCGCTGCTCGGTCCCGGTGACCTGGTCGGCGAGATGTCGTTCGTCGATGGCGGCCCGCGCTCCGCCAGCGTGCGGGCGCTCACCCCATCACGCGTGCTCCGCGTGCGCCCCGGCGACCTCGACGGGCTGCGCGAGCGAGCGCCCGCGGCGGCGCTGGATTTCATGCGCGAGATCGCTCGCATCTTGAGCTTCCGCCTCCGGGTGAGCACCCCCGAGTGAGTTCTGGGAGTACGCGGGCAAGCGCCTCGGAGCTCGGCAATGGGAGCGCCCGACGCGACCGCACTGGCTGGACAGCTGCGCGCCTCGCCGCTCTTTGCGGATCTTCCCGCGGACGCGTTCGAGGAGCTCGCGGGCCGGGCCCGCTGCCAGCTCGCTCGCGCCGGCGACGTCGTCTGCCGTGCGGGTGAGCCGGGCGACGCCTTCTATCTGATCAGCACCGGACTGGTGGAGGTCCGTGCGCCGTCGGCGCATGGCGAGCACTGGGTGGCCCAGCTCGGCCCCTTGCAGTGGTTCGGCGAGATGGCGCTCATCACCGGCGAGCCGCGCTCGGCGACGGTCGTGGCGGTCGCCGACACGACCCTGGTCAGGCTCGAGCGGTCCGCGTTCCAGCAGCTGCTGCAGGCATCGCCGCGCGCGGCGATGTCGATCAGCGACGCGCTCGCGCGGCGCCTTCGTGCGCACCTCCTCTCTGGACCCCGTCGCACCCCGCCGCGCTGCATCGCGGCGATCCTGCCGCCCACCGACGAGGCCGCGGCACTCCTCGCCGCGCTCGTGGGCGCCGTGGAGCAGGTCGGCGGTTTCCGGGCGACGATCGTCGAGTCGTCACGGAGCCCGATCCGCCCGCTCCTGGCGGCGCACCCGTCGCTGGACATCGTCACGGCCGCGGACGGAGGATCGGATCTCGATCGCTGGCGCAGCGAGCGTCCGCTCATCATCGTGCCGCGGCTGCAGGCCGGAGACACGCTTTCTTCCGTCGCGCCCGCCGCCGACTGGCTCTGGCTCTTTGGCGACGGGCCCGATCCCGCAGGCGCACCCTCCGCAACAACGCCGATGGCAGGCATCGGCGCAGGGCCGATGACAGGCATCGGCGTAGAGCCGACGACACGCATCGGCATTGGTGACCGGGTCCGCATGGCGCCGTCGGCCGAGCGCCTGACGCTCGACCGCAGCGTGCTCGATCGCGCCGGGCGGCCGTCCGCGGCCTCGGCGGCGGCACTCAGGCGCTACGCCCGCTTCGTGCTCCGACGGCGCCTGGGCATCGCACTCGGCGCCGGCGGTGCCCGTGGCCTCGCCCACCTCGGGGTGCTGCGGTGTCTCGAACGCGAAGGGATCGAGTTCGACCTCGCCGCGGGGACGAGCATCGGCGGCATCGTAGCCGGGGGCATAGCGCTCGGCCTGATGAGCGCCGATCTCCTGGCGGTGTTTCGCCGGATCGCCGCCAACGTGCGCCGCGCCCTCGTCGATCCGCGCCTGCCGTCGGAGTCGCTGCTGCGCGGGCTCAAGAAGCGAGAGATCATCCGCGAGCAGGCCGGCGACGCCCAGATCGAGAACTTGGCCATCCCGCTCTGGACCATCGCCGCCGATCTCGCCTCCGGGCGCGAGGTCGCCCTGCACCACGGGCCGCTCTGGCAGGCGGCCGATGCAACGAGCGCCATCCCCGGCCTCTTTCCCCCCGTGCGCGTGGAAGGGCGGCTGCTCGTCGACGGCTGGCTCGTGAACGCGCTGCCGGCGGACGTGCTGCGGCGCGAGGGAGCCGACGTCGTCCTGACGGTGATCGCGTCATCCGGGGGACGCCTCCAGGCCCCTGCCGAGACGGTCGACGCCCGCAACGGCTGGGCCGCGTGGTCGAACTGGGCCAGGAGCCTGCGATCGCCCCCGATCGGTCGCATCGTCATGACGGCGATCGACGTCGGCGCCCGCGAGCGCACGCTGGCGAACCTCGCGCTCGCTGACGCCTGCGTCAGCCCCGAGCTGGACGGCTACGCGGTCACCGACCTCGCGCGGATCGAGGAGATCGTCGATCGCGGCGAGGCGGCGGCCGAGAAGGCGCTGGCGTCGATCCGCGCTGCCGTCCAGCATCGCTCATCATAGTAGGCGCAGAGCGCGGTGCGCGGATTTTCTAGAGGGAGGCTGCGGCCTCGTCACCGCCGCGCGACGCAACGACGCGAGCGAGGTAGCGCCGCGCATCGACGTTGTCCGGGTCGGCGAGCACGGCTTGGCGGAGCAAGCGCTCGCCCTCGGCGGGGTCGCCACCGAGGGCGCGGGGCAGCGTGGCGAGGTAGGCGCCGCGAGAAGCCAGAATCTCGGGATCGCCGGGAGCGAGCTCGAACGCCCGATCGATCTCCTGCCCGAGGCGTCGGAGCTTGCCAAGCGTTCGCAGGCCGAGCCCGCTGCGCTCGAGCTCCTTGCCGATACTGCAAAACACGGCCAGGTGGGCCCGGGCGCTGCGCGCGTCCGCTGCCACGGCGTCCTCGGCAAGCCGGAGCGCGCGGGCCAGCGTGGCATCGGGATCCGTATCCAGGTCAACCCGCTTGCAGAGAGCGAGAGCATGCTCGGCGGTCGCATCCCCGGGAGAGCCGTCCGCGACGGCGGTAGCGGCCACGAGGACGGTTGTCAGCAGGCCGAGCCCCGATCCGATACCACGTTTGCGTCCGATTCTCATGGAAGCCGCCCTCTCGGTGCCGTACGCGAGAGCAAGCTCCATGCCCGAGGGCCCAGCATGTGGATATCGCCCAGGGATCCTTGATCATGGGCTTCAGCCACTCCCTTGGGGTGCTAGCTATTTGCAGCAGCACGGTGCGGATAGTGCACACCAACGTTGGCAGCGCCCAGAGGGGGTCCTTCTGACCCTGACACCCGCATCGTGCGCCGCGCATCGTCTGCGGTTGCAACACCCAAGCCCCGCGGACGCAGCGTGCGCGGGCGCGTCACAGCAAAATTCAACGGCCACCCCTCCGGCACAGTTTCGTTGACCGCGGAAAGCGGCGGTTGCTATGGTCGCGGGCCCCATGGACCGCTTCGCCCGCGCTGTCGCCAACCATCCGCGGGCGGTGATCGTCATCGTCGCGCTCATCACGGCGGGATTCGCCTTCTTCGCCCGCCAGGCGCGCATCGACAGCTCGGTCGCCACGCTCGTCGATCCAATGGATCCGGCCGTCCGGTACTACGAGGAGGTTCGAGAGATCTTCGGCAGTGACGAGATCGACATGGTCGCCGTGGTTGCGGACGACGTTTTCACGCCTCGAACACTGGCGAAGATCAAGGACCTGTCGGAACGCCTGCAGGCGATCGACGGCGTGGCGCACGTGGCGAGCCTGGCCACGGAACGAAACCTGCGGGCCACGGCCGAGGGCGACATCGACAACTCCCCGCTCATGGAAGCGGTCCCCAGCGATCCTGCGTCGATCGCGCGGCTGCGCGCCGCGGTCTACGACAACCCGCTTCTGGCCAACAACCTGGTGTCCCGCGACGGCCGCGCGGCCGCCATCCTGATCACCTACGACCGCATGCCCGACCCGGAGTTCGTCGCCAGCGGCATCAACGACGCGGTCGCGAGCGTGGTCGCGCAAGCGCAGGGGCCGGAGGAGGTGTACCTGAGCGGAATTCCCACCCTCAAGGTACGGTCGGCGCAGCTCATGAGCGCGGACATGGTCTTCTTCGGGCCCCTCTCCTTCGCCGTGATCTGCGTCGTCCTTCTGCTCGCGTTCCGCACGTTCCGAGGGATGCTGCTGCCCGCCGTCACCACGGGCATCGGCCTGATCTGGACCATCGGGCTGATGGCCTACCTCGATGTTCCGATAGACATCGGCACACTTCCGCTTCCCACCTTGCTGATCGCCATCGGCAATGCGTATGCCACGCATGTCGTCGCCCGCGCCATCGAGGAGAGCACGCCCGGCGGCGATCCACGGGAGGTCGCCCGCCGGACAGTGGCGCACCTGGGCGTCCCGGTGCTGGTCACCTGGCTCACCACGGTGCTCGGCTTCGCCTCGCTCGTCGTCTATCGCATCGCGGCCATTCGCCATCTCGGCTGGTTCGCGGTCTTCGGCATCACGGTTCTCTTCGCCCTCGCCCTCACCTTCACGGTCGCAATCCTGGCGGTGCTGCGGCGCCAGACCATGCCGGCGGCGCGGGCCGGCGGTGGCAACGTGCGCCTCGCGGCCGCACTCGACCGGCTCGGCCATTTCGATCTGCGGCACCGGGTCGCGATTCTCATCGGCGCGCTGCTCGTGCTCGTCGTCTTCGCGTGGGGAATTCGTTACCTGCGGGTCGAGACGTCCTACCTGACCTACTTCCCGGAGGACTCGCCGGTGCGCCAAGGGGCCGACGCCCTGGTGCGCTACTTCGGCGGCGGGCAGAAGCCGTTCTTCATCATCGTCGACGGCCCCGGGGAGAACGCCATCATCCGTCGCGACACGCTCCAGCGGATCGCCGCCCTGCAGGACTTCGTCGATCGTCTGCCCGGGGTCGAGCGGACGACGTCTCTCGTCGACTACGTGAAGCTGCTCCATCGGGCGTTCCACGACGACGATCCGGCGTACTATGCGCTACCCGACACGGACGCCGGGATCGAGCAGTACTTGCTGCTGCTCGACCCGGAGGCCACCGCAAGTGTGACGACGGCCGACTACTCGCGGGCGGCCATCCTCGTACGCTCCAACCTTCACAGCTCCGCCGACATGGCCACCGCCATCGACAAGATCGAGCGCTTCGCCGCCGATGCCTTCCCGCCTGAGTTCTCCATCCTTCCGACGGGGACGGCGGTGCTGCTCGACCGCACCGCGGACAACCTGGCCCAGGGCCAGCTCCAGAGCGTGCTCACGGCCCTCGTCGTCGTGTTTGCCATCCTGTCGCTGCAGTTCCTGTCGCTGCGATTCGGTCTGGTCGCGATGGTGCCGAACCTCGTCCCGATCGTAGTGTTCTTCGGGATCCTCGGGTGGTCGGGAATCTCGCTCAATCTGGCGACGGCCATGATCGCGTCGATCTCGTTGGGCATCGGGGTGGACGAAGCCGTCCACCTGCTCGCCGAGTTCAACCACCACGTCCGCAAGCACGGCGATCAACGCGCCGCCGTGCTGAGCGCCTTGCAGAGCGTGGGTCCACCCGTCGTCTACAATACGGCGGCCCTCGCCCTCGGATTCCTGGTCCTGTGCTGGTCGAACCTTGTCCCGCTGCGCCACTTCGGAGCGTTGTCGGCGGTCAACGCCGTCGCTTCGCTCGTGAGCGATCTCCTGCTGCTGCCGCCGCTCCTCATGAGCACCCGTTTCGTCACGCTGTGGGACGTTCTCGGCCTGAAGCTCGGCGGCGCGCCTCAGGAGGAGATTCCCATGTTCCGCGGCCTGCGGCCGTCGGAGGCCCGCGTCGCCGTGCTCATGGGGGTGCTCAAAGTCGTGCCGCGCGGCCACAAGATCGTGAGCCAGGGAGAGATCGCCAAGGAGATGTACGTGATGATCGATGGGCGCGCGCGAATCGAGCGCCGCACGGACGGGCGGGCCTTCACGCTCGGCGAAGTCCGACGCGGTGACGTGGTAGGTGAGATGGGGCTGCTGCGCCAGCAACCGCGCAGCGCCGACGTGATCGCCGTCGACGATGCCGACCTGCTGGTTGTCGACGAGCGGTTCCTCGAGGTCCTGCGCCGGCGCTACCCGCGCATCGCCGCGACGATTCTCTTCAATCTGACTCGGCTGCTCAGCGACCGGCTGGAGCAGGCGGATGTCGGCTTGGCGGCGCCGGCGATGCGGCAGCCCACGGCGAGCTGAGAATTCGCGACGCCCCTCGATGCACGCCACGCACCCGCCAGGCCTCGCGGCGGCAACGCGGTGGGGATTCGGCTGCGACATGAATCCGCCGTGGTTGACGCCGCGCACCGCTCCGGCGTAAGCAACGCCCCGATGCGTGCCTGGCCCCATGCCGTGATGCTGACCGTGCTCGCCACGGCCAGCGCTTTCGCCGCCGAGACGACGCGCACCGAGGCCGCCGGCCTGCGCTTCAAGCTCCCCCGCGCCTGGACGCGCGTTCCCACGATGGTGGAGACGCGTGCGGCCCAATATCGCGTGCCGGCCGCGCCGGGCGACGCCGCCGAGACCGACTTCGCGGTCTTCTTTCGGGGCGAGGGCCAGGGTGGCAGCGCCGCGGAGCATCTCGAGCGCTGGTACGGCCGGTTCGTGCAACGTGATGGCCGATCGTCCCGCGACGTCGCCGTCGTCACGACACGAACCGTCGGAGACCTGCGCGTGACCGCGATCGATCTCTCCGGCACCTGGATCGGGGCAGCCGCGCAGCCGACCGGCGCCGGGATATCCGGCTATCGCCTGCTCGGCGCCGTGGTCGAGGGCACGGGCGGCCCCTGGGTCCTCGAGATCCTCGGCCCCGCCGCGACGGTCGATCGGACGAAGGCGGACTTCGACACTCTCCTGGGCTCCGTGGAGGCACACCGCTGACACGGAACCCCGCCCCGCCCGAGGTGCGGCAGCGCTACGGCTCCCGGACCGCCAGTGGGAAGAACGCGCGGCCCCCGCGCATCTCCTCGAGGAACCAGTCGACGAAGCCGTTCTTGATCACCGACTCGAGCCGCTCGCTGCGCCACTGCACCTTGTAGGGATCGAACGCCTGACGGCGCTCCGCCTGCAGCCGCTCCAGTGTCTCGAGCACGTCCACGTTGTCGCGCGCGACCGCCGGGCGCTCGAGCGCGCGCTCCAGCCAACGCGACAGCGCGGCGTGGCGCGCGGGCTCGAGCGGGAAGCCGATAAAGCCCGCCGCCATGACGTGCGGAACGATGGCGATGTCGGCGAGGGAGAACTCGCCACAGAAAAACGGCTGCTCGCCGAGTCGGCGCTCGAGCTCGTCGTAGATCCGCCGAAGGTCCCGGGCCGCGACCTCGCGCATCTCCGCATGCGTCTCCCCCCGGCCGTACTCGACGATGGCAATGGCGTAGGCCGCGGCGTCGAGCTGCGTGTCGGCCAGATCCTCGAGCAACCGGCACGCGGACCGCAGGCGCGGGTCGCGCGGGTAGATGCGCGGCTCTGGATAGCTATCCTCCAGGTACTCACAGATGACCGTCGAGTCGTAGAGCGTGAGATCGCCGTCCACGAGCGCCGGCACCTCCGCGCGTGGATTCACGTGCAGGAAGTCGGTCCGGTTGCAGTCATGTAACGCCCGCACGCGCTCGAAGGGCACGTCCTTCTCGTAGAGCGCGATCCGCACCTTGCGGGCGTACGGACTGAAGACATCGTCATAGAGCGTTACCATCTCGCCCCTCCACGCGCTGCTAGGACTCTTCCGTTGCTCTTCTTCCGCTCTTCCGCCCGCGAGCGGCGCCGTGCCGCCAGCCCCCGCCATGCTTCCGACGCCACCGACCGCACGGTCCGGCGAGAACCTAACCCGACTCGGCGGCCGGGCGCCAGGGAGCATCCGTCGGTCCCCCGCCGGGCGCCGCGGGCCCTTGCCTGCGCCGGCGTTCGCCTCGGGGGACGTGAGCCGTGAAGAGGTCGGGCGACGTTGAGAAGCCCGCGCCATCCGGGTAGTCCTCGCTCGCATGAGGGCACCCCGCGGGCGCCGCCTCGCGGTCGAGGAGGCCGCCCAGCTCATCGAGCCACGCGATGCGGTCGTCTGCGGCTTCGCCGCCGGACAGCCGGTTGGGCTCCTCGAGGCGCTCGGTGCCCGCACCGATCTCGAGGAGGTGACGCTCTATACGGGATTGCTCATCCGCCCATACGCCCTGCTCCACAATCCGGGCGTGCGGGTCATGAGCGGCTTCTTCGGTCCGATCGAGCGGGCCGTGCGTGACGCGGGTGGGCCGGTCGAGTACCTGCCCGCCGACTTCCACGGCCTCGAGCGCCTGGCGCTGCGCCTGAAGCCGCGGGTCGTCCTCGCCGCGACGTCGCCCCCCGATGCCGAGGGCTGGCTCAGCTTCGGCGTCACGGCTGGGGCCAGCTACCGGCCCTTCCTCGAGGCTGCCCGCGACCCGGCCCGGCTCGCGATCGCGGAGGTCAACGCGAAGATGCCGCGGGTCGGCGGTCTCGCGGACCTCGGCGCCAACCGCGTGCATCTCTCCGAGATCGATGCCTGGGTGGAGCACGACGAGGAGCTGATCGCGCTGCCCGCGGCGAAGGCCGCGCCCGAGGACCTCGCGATCGCGCGCCTGGCGACCGAGCTCGTCGCCGACGGCTCGACGCTCCAGTTCGGCATCGGAGCCATCCCCGACGAGATCGCACGCCGGCTTGCCGCGGGCCCGCGCGGCGATTTCGGGATTCATACCGAGATGATCGCTGACGGCGTCATGCATCTGCACCAGGGCGGCAAGGTCACCAATCGCAAGGGGCTCTACGACGAGGTGACGGTCGGCACCTTCGCGCTCGGCTCGCAGGCGCTCTATGCCTGGATGGCCGCCACACCCGCGGTGCGCATGCTGCCGGTCTCCGCAGTGAACGACCCGGCGCTCCACCGCCGGCTGCGTCGCTTCGTCAGCATCAACGGTGCACTCGCGATCGATCTCGCCGGACAGGTGGCCGCGGACCGCATCGGCGGCCGGCAGTATTCCGGTGTCGGCGGGCACGAGGCGTTCGTCACCGGCGCGAGCGAGGCGCCTGGCGGGACGACCGTCCTCTGCCTCCGGTCGACCGCGACCGTCGGCGGCCGGCGGCTGTCGACGATCGTGCCGCAGTTCACCCCGGGTACGACGATCACGACGCCGCGCCACCACGTGCAGTACGTGGTCACCGAGTACGGCGCGATCGACCTGTCGGCGCTGGGCGACCGGACGCGGGTCGAGGCGCTGATCGAGCTCGCGCACCCGGACTACCGCGCCGAGCTACGCGCCACCGCCCACGCCTGACGCCCCGCTCGCGGGAATGGGGACGGCGAAAGGAACGCCGCTTCACGCCAGCGCGGCGGACGGGCCGCGCGCGCGCCGGCCTGCGATGCCGTCAGCCGCGGTTGCCGGTCGCCTGGTAGTGCTTCCCGTACCGCGTCACGTAGTTACGGAGAAACACCGTCAGGCGGGGCATGCTGTCGAAGTCCAGTCCAATGCGACGGCCGCGGACGAGACAGTCCTCCACCGTGAGCACCTCGTCACAGGCGAGCGCAATCAGCCCGAACGTGCCTGCCCGCCGGCCGGTCGTGCAGTGCAGCAGCACCGGGGTGTTCGCGCCCTGCAACGCCTGCCGGACCGAATGGCCGAGGGCATCGTCCAAGACGTGCGGTTCCACGGGAATCTGGCGATAGCCGAGCCCCTCGCGCGTGGCGAGCGGCGCTTCCTCCCACGGGGCAAGGCCCTGAGGACGAGGCTCGCCGTCGGTGCGTAGATCGACGATGCTGCGAAACCCCCGGGCGGGCAGGCGGCGAAGGTCCTCATCGAGCAGGGCTCCGGAGATGCTGATCCGGTCGGTGAGTGGCTGTATCTCCATGGTCCCCTCCCTCGGTCGATGATGCCGTTCCAGCGCAGCGCCCGGCCCATTGAAGCATCCGAACCCGCCCCTGGGAACTCGGGGTCCGGCCGCCATGTGCCTGTCCGCGGGGGCCGCCCCGGCCGGGGCGCTCATTCCCGCTCGGCGCGCGAGCCGACGCGGGGGACGACCGAAGGGGGAGCCAGGTGGCGCGATAGCTTTCGGGGTGCCCGCCCGCCCTTGACGGTGCACCCTTCCGGGATGCACGGTCCAGCGCCATGCCCGTGGCCGAGCCCTGGCGTCTGCTGACCGAGGCCCTGCTTGGGCCACCAGGACTCGCCTCGGCCGAGGTGGCGGCGGCCGCCGGGGTGGATCTCGAGTTCGCTCGGCGTCTGTGGCGGGCCCTGGGCTTCTCGCCGCCCAGCAACGACGAACGCCTGTTCACCGCGGCAGACGTGGCAATGCTCAAGGCCACCTGCGAGCTTCGCGATCGCCTGGTCATCGCACCGGAGGTGCTGCTCCAGCTCGCGCGCGTGACGGGACACTCGCTCGGCCGGCTTGCGGACGCCCAGGTCGTCGCCGTGGCCGAGCCGCGCGTTGGCGCGACGCCGATCGGCGACGTGCCCAATGAGCTCGTGGCGCTCCTGCCGGAGCTCGAACGCCTCCTTCAACACGTATGGCGCCGACATCTCGTTGCGGCCTTTGCCCGCATCGTCGCCGTTCCAGCCGGCGCCGACCGTGTCCTCACCGTCGGATTCGCCGATCTCGTCGGGTTCACCGCCATGACCCAGGCGTTCGACGCACACGCGCTGGCCGACCTCGTCGATCGCTTCGAAGCGACGGCCTACGAGCACGTGCTCGGACAGCACGGCTGGGTGGTCAAGATGATCGGCGACGAGGTGATGTTCGCGGCGACCGACGCGGTCGCCGCCGCGCGCATCGGACTCGGCCTCGCGCGAGCGTCCGGGCGCGATACGAGACTTCCACCCGTACGCGTCGGGCTCGCGCACGGGCCCACACTCGCCTGGGAGGGGGATCTCGTCGGCCAGACGGTCAATCTGGCGCACCGGCTCGTCGCCCTGGCGCGTCCGGGTACCGTGCTCGTGTCCGACGGCCTCGGCAAGCATCTCGCCGCCGAGGGCGGCTTCGCGCTCCGCCACCTCCGGCCGGTCCGCTTGCAGGGCATCGGCCCCGTGCGGCCGTGGGTCCTGCGCGACGAACAGTAGCGCGCGGCCTCGGAGAACGGCGCTCGATGGGGCACATGCCGGATGAGGCGCAAGGACGTATGACGGCGCGCAAGATCTGCGTGGTTGCCGGCGTCGGCCCTGGCACCGGCGCCGCCCTCAGCCGGCGCTTCGCGGCCGGCGGTTACCGAGTCGCGATGCTGGCGCGCGACGCGCAACGTCTCGCTGCGCTCGAACGGGAGATCGACGGCAGCCGCGGCTATGCCACCGACGTGACCGACGCGACCGCGGTCACGGACGTGGTGGCGCGCATCCGGCAGGATATGGGCGCGCCGAGCGTACTGCTTCACAACGCCGTGAGCGGCCACTTCGGCGAGTTCCTCGACATCGCGCCCGAGGTTCTCGAGCGGACCTTTCGCACCAACGTGCTCTCGCTCCTGCTCCTCGGCCAGGCGATCGTGCCGCACATGCTCGCGGGCGGCGGCGGCGCGATCGTGATCACCGGCAACACCTCCGCGTGGCGCGGCGTGGCGAGCTTCGCCGGCTTCGCTCCGTCGAAGGCGGCGCAGCGGATTCTCGCCCAGTCGATGGCGCGGAGCCTGGGGCCCCAGGGCATTCACGTCGCCTACATCGTCGTCGACGCCGTGATCGACGTCCCCTGGACGCGCCAGGCCTTCGCGTCGAAGCCGCAGGAGTTCTTCGCCCGTCCGGATGCGATCGCGGACACTGCCTATCACGTGGCGCACCAGGACCGCTCGGCCTGGAGCTTCGAGGTCGACCTGCGGCCGTTCGGAGAAAAGTGGTGAGAGGCGGGCAGAAACGCGCCGGTCGGATCACACCCGAGATCGGGGCGCTGCCGCGCGCGCTCTTGCGCCGCACCACTTCAGGCGCGCCCTGGCGCCGCTGACGAGCGCCGTCGTCGCCAGCAACGCCGCAAGCAACACCAGGCCACGATCGGAGGTGGCCGGAATCTGCTCGGCGGCCTTCTCGATACGGAATCGATCCTGAACATCGGCGGCATCGTTCAGAAACCGCGCCGTCAGCCGGTTGCCGTAGATGTCGATCACCATCGAGCCGAGCTCGAGCAGCCCGACGCGCATCGCCGGATGATCCAGGGTGGCGGGGCGCACCTCGCTGCCACTCCCGTTGACGACGTAGACCGCGCCCGAGTGGGGCACGGGTCCCAGGCTCGCCTTGGTGTAGGCCCCGTCGCCGAGGGGATCGCCGTCGCCGGCGTCCACCTGATGGGCGCTCGAGAAGGTCGAGGACAGGCCGTAGTGCCCATCGAGGAAATAGCTGCGCTCGTAGTTGTGACTGTGGCCGCAGAGCACGAGGTCGACGCCGTACGATTCGAGGACGGGGAGCACGTACTGCCGCATGTTGATCTCGTCCACCTCGACGTCGGAGTCGTGGAACAGCCCGCGGCTGTACGGCGGCCGGTGCCACAGGGCGATGGTCCAGTCGGCCGTCGTCGCGGCGAGATCCGCGTCGAGCCAGGTCAGCATGGGCGTGCTCGCAGAGGTGGGCGCCTGCTCGGAGTCGAGCACGATGAAGTGCACGTTGCCGTAGTCGAAAGCGTAGTAGGATTCGGTACCCGACGCGACCCCCCCGGCCTCACCGGCGGTCGGAAACGAGAACATGTTGAAGTACGGGCCGACCTGGGTCACGGAGTTCGAGGCAAAGGCTTCGTGATTGCCGAACACCGACCAGACCGGCGTGTTGCGCAGCATCGCCGCGTGCGTGTTGAAGACCGCCGCCTGATACTGGGGGTCGGTCCCGAAGAGGTAGGCATTGTCGCCGAGCAGCAGGAACAGGTCCGCATGGCTCGATCCCGTGTGGGTCACGTACGCATCGCGCACGGCATTGAGGTCCGCACCCGTGAATCCAGCGTCGCCGATGGTCCAGATCCGCAGCCGCCTCGGGCTCCCCGTCGGCGGTGCGGTGGCGAAGAAATGCGTGCTGTCGTTGCCGGCGAGCGGCGTCGTGATGGAGCCCACGGAGTAATAATAGGTGGTCGCCGGCGTGAGCCCCGTCACCGCGACGACGTGCTCCGTCGTCGACGTCGCATCATCGACGGTCTGGGTCAGCGATCCGGGCGCCGCGCCATACGCAACCCGGCTGGTCGTGGCGACATCGGTGCGCCACCGCACGATCAGGCTGCTGGAGGTGGGCTGCTGTAGATACGGACCGCGTGTCACCACCTGGGCCGCGGCGAGGCGGGCCGTCGCACCGAACACCGCGAGGAGGCCGAAGGCGAGCACGGTCCTGCCGGTCAGACGCAGCATCATCGGGACTCTCCTCTCGGGGTTCCGTCGTCGGGCGCCGCGCTCGCCAGCGAGATTTCGAGCCGGCGTCGCAGATCCGTGAACGCCGCGGTGGTCTGGCGCGCGCCGCGCGCGTCGATGAGCGCGAGTGCGCGTGCGTACTCGGCCCGGGCATCGCTCGGCCGCCCGGCCCGCTCGAGCACCTCGCCCCGCCGCGCCACCCATGCTGGGCTCACGACGCTGCGGCCGAGAAGGCGGTCGAGGCGGCGGAGCGCGGCGTCGTAGTGGCCGAGCTCGACTTCGAGATCGACCGCCGCGAGCTCGAGCGACACGGCGGGCCCGATGCGGGCCATCCCGGCGTCGAGCGCCGCGAGCGCGTCGCTCCGGCGGCCGAGCGACAGCAGCGCATCGCGCTGCGCGATCACGTGCTCGGGCGTCGGCCGCGCCATGCCCGCGATCGCCGCCCCGAAATCGGCCGCCGCGCGCTCGGCCTCGCCGAGAACGAGCCACGCGCGCCCGCGTTCGAAGAGTGCACCGTAGGCGTCCGGCCGGCGGGCGAGGACACGATCGAACTCGCTGCGCGCCGTCTGCGGCCACCCAGCGTCGAGGAACACCTGCCCGCGCATGGTCCCGACGACGTCGGCATCGGCGCCCCTCGCCGCGGCCGCCTCGAGCGCCGCGAGCGCCGCGTCCCAGGCACGGGCCAGACGGTGCACGCTGGCGAGCTGGAGATGCGCCGCCGGATCCTCGGGATGGCGCTCCGCCTCGGCGCCGGCCGCTCGCTCGAGCTCGTGGACGTCCGCGTGCGCGCCGGCGAAAGGCGGCCTCGCCACGCCGACACCACACGCGGCGCCGAGAGCGAAGCCGATGCCAAGCGCGCGGAGCCAACGCATCGCCCGCAGCATGCCCGATTTCGCCCCGCGCGTGCAAGAAAAAAAGCACGCCTTGAAACCCCGCCCGGGCCTGGACCATGATCCCGCCGGCCATGGCCACAGACACGGTTCCGCTCCCGGAAGGGACCGTCACGGTCCTGTCGACCGATCTGGTCGGCTCGACCGCGCTCAACCAGCCCCCGTTCACCGCCACGTTGTGATAGCTTCTGCAGCGCATCGTGCGCGCCGCGCACCGAGCCAGCAATGACGCGACAGCTCGTACACGCACCGATCACCAAGGACGACGCCTTTCTCGCCGCGACGCTCGAGCATGCCAGCGCCTCGACGCTCCTGATGTCGATCGTCCACTTGACGGGCGATGCGAGTCTTCTGCACGGGCCGATCCGCCCGCAGCAGCCGTTGCCGGGCGAGACCGACGGCGGCCTGTCCGACGCCGACAAGGCCGCCGTGCGCGCCATGGCGCTCGCGGCGCTGCGCGCCTATCGCGATCGCGGCGGCACGCTCCCGCCACCACCGCCCCCGGCGACGATCCGCGCGATGATGAGCTTCCTGGTCGGCGAGGAGGTGCCCGACGAGTACGTGCCGATGTTCCTCGAGGAGATGGCGCTCGACAGTGGCGACGCCCGCGACGTGGCGTGGAACGGGATCCCGTCCGAGCGCCGGGCGAGCTTCCGCGTCGTTGTCATCGGCGCGGGTATGTCGGGACTCCTCGCCGCGATCCGTCTCGAGCAGGCGGGCGTCCCGTACGTCGCGATCGAGAAGAACGACGAGGTCGGCGGCACCTGGCTCGAGAACACCTACCCCGGCTGCCGGGTCGACGTCGCGAACCACTTCTACTGCTACTCGTTCGAGCCGAATCACGACTGGCCGGAGTTCTTCTCCCAGCGCAGCGAGCTGCGCCGGTACTTCGAGCGCTGCGCCGATCGCTACGACGTGCGGCGGCGGATCCGCTTCGGCACCGAGGTGGTGGCGGCGCGCTGGGACGAGGAGGCGGCGCACTGGGTGGTGCGCATCCGCTCGCGGGCGGGCACTGAGGAGACGCTCACCGCCAACGTCCTCATCAGCGCCGTCGGGCAGCTCAACCGCCCACGGATCCCCGACATTCCGGGGCGCGAGACCTTCACCGGCCCGGCCTTTCATTCGGCCGCGTGGCAGCATCAGCACCCGCTCGAGGGCAAGCGCGTGGCGGTGATCGGCACGGGCGCGAGCGCCTTCCAGCTCGCGCCGGAGGTCGCCAAGGTGGCGCGCCGACTCGTCGTCTTCCAGCGCTCCCCGCCCTGGATGGTGCCGAACGCGCGCTACCACTCACGCGTCAGCGAGGCGAAGAAGTGGCTGCTGCGGCACGTGCCCTACTACGCGCGCTGGTACCGCTTCCTGCTCTTCTGGCCCGGCTCCGATGGGCTCATGCCCTCGCTCGTGCTCGATCCGGAATGGCCGCACCCCGAGCGGGCGGTCAACGCCGCCAACGATTTCATGCGCGAGTACTTCACCCAGTACATGGCGGCGCAGATCGGCGACGACCCCGAGCTGCTCGCCAAGATCGTGCCGACCTATCCGCCGTTCGGCAAGCGCATGCTCCAGGACAACGGCACCTGGCTCGCGACGCTCACGCGCGACAACGTCGATCTGGTGACCGCGCCCATCGCCGCCATCACGCCGCACGGCGTGCGTTGTGCCGACGGCACCGAGCATGCGGTGGACGTGATCGTCTTCGCCACCGGCTTTCACGCCAACCGGTTTCTCTGGCCGATGGAGATCGTCGGTCGCGGCGGCGTGACGCTGCGCGAGCGCTGGGGCGAGGAGCCGCGCGCCTACCTCGGCATCACCGTGCCGGGTTTTCCGAATCTGTTCTGCCTCTACGGCCCCGGCACCAACCTCGCGCATGCCGGCAGCATCATCTTTCACTCCGAATGCCAGGTCCGCTATGTCATGGGCTGCCTGGTGGCGCTGCTCGGCGGCGGCTTCGCGGCCATGGATTGCCGCCAGGACGTGCACGACGCGTACGCCGCCCGCTTCGACGCGCGCCACGCGACGCTCGTCTGGTCACACCGCGGGATGAGCAGCTGGTACAAGAACGCCCACGGGCGGGTGCTGGCGACGTCGCCCTGGCGGCTGGTCGACTACTGGGGCTGGACGAAGACCCCGGCGCTCGAGGACTACGAGCTGCGCTGATATCGCGGCTCGTGCCGTGCGCCGGTCACACCGGCGCACGGGGCGACCGGCGGTCTCGCGGAGCGCGCCTCCGGGGATGGCACCGCCAGAAATGCGCGGGCCGGGGTCGCCCTCGTCGAGCGAGCTCGGCAGCCGCGGGCCACGCCTCAGGCGTGCGCACGCCAGAAGCGCTCGAGCGCGGCCGCCGCCTCGGCGGGCCGCTCGAACGGCCAGAAGTGCCCGCAGCCATCGAGAAACTGCAGCTCGCCGCGCACCCGGGCCGCGAGCCGCTCGGCGAAGCGCGGCTCGACATAGGGATCCGCCCGCGCCCAGAGCACGAGCCCCGGGCGTGTGATCGTTGCCACGCCGTCCTCCCATTCCTCGCCGACGTTCACCGCGGACCGATAGAGGCCGAGGATGCATTCCTTCATGCGCACGTCGATCCGCGCCACCACGCCGGCGGCGTCCGCCGCCGGCACCCCGATGCCGACGAGCCCCTCCACCATCGTCTCGCCGCCCATCATTTCCATGATCGCTTCGCCCACGCCCGGGGTCTGAAACTGCTGCGCCATGTCGTGCCACACGTACTCGCGATCGGCCACCCCGTTGCCGCAGGCCCACGTCCGGATCAGATCCGGGCGCAGCGACACGACCCGCTGCACGAGAATGGAGCCCCAGTCGTGCCCGACGAGATCGACCGGCTCGCCCACGCGCGCGACCTCGTCCGCGAGCCAGGTGGCGTAAGACTCCTTCGTGGGCACGAATCCGGCCGGCATGGGCACACCGAAGCCGGGCAGGTCCGGAGCCAGGACGTCCGGGCGCGCGAGGTGACTACGCACCCGGTCCCACAGCCGGTGTGTGTCGGGAACACCGTGCACGAGAACGGCCGGCATGACCGCGGCTATAGCGCCGGCTCCCCCGCCGGGGCAACCGCTCGCCGACCCCAGCCCCGCACCCCGGAATCTACGTATCAATACGTAAGTACTTCTACTAGGGCGTCGGCCCGTTGCAGGCCGCCCCGAGCCGTCGTAGCCGTTTGACGAGGCGCGCCGGCCCGCCAAACCGCTTTTTCCTTGACTCGACGCGCGCGTTTCGGCAGGTATATCACGGCGCCGCCTATCCGGCGGGATCCGAGGCGTACCGATTCTTCCCGGCACCGACGGACATCGGAGGCACGACCGGGACGAGACTCAGGGGTAGGACCATGGGCAGAAGCACGAAATCCCTCTCCCACACGGTGGCCAGGACGGCGCTGATCATCGGTGTCGGACTGGCTGCCGCGGCCGAGGGCCCGACCCGTCTCACTACGCTGCTCGCGCCCTGGACGGCCCCACCAGCCCACGCCTGCTGCAATCTCATTCCGGCGGCGGAATCGATCTTCCCCTCGACCCTCGGCAGCACCGCGAGCCCCGTCACCACGCCGGGAGGTATCGTCAAGATCCAGCTCACCCCGTGCGACACCTCCGACCGCTTCGATCTGAACCCACTGAATCACCAGGTGCGGATCATGTTCGAACCTCCGGATGCCGGGACCTCGACCGACACGGAAGAGATCCTGGATCCCGCCGTGCCGGGGCGAGGCGCCTTCTGTGCCAGCGGCACCGATCGCGCCGGCCAGCCGTGCACCAGCGACGCCGATTGCCGCGGCAAGTGCGCCGGGGGCACGAACGTCGGGATCTTCTGCGATACCGACGGCGAATGCCCCGCCAGCCGTTGCATCCCCGCGAGTCGCTGTCTGCCGAGTGTCACGGTCGCCGACTGCGTCGCCGGCGGCTGCAACACGCTCTCGTTCGTGATGCCGCTCACGGATGCTGGCGACTGCGCGGGACGCAACGAGCCCCTGGCCGGTCCGGCGAAGGTGCGCGTCGAGGACAAGGACACGCTGGCCGTCGTGGCGGAGATCGGCGCCCTCAGCGAGCCGACGTTCTCGTGCGACCGGCAGCCGGAGTCGGTCTTCGGGCACTTCACCGTGCTGCCCACACCCAACGTCTTCAGCGATCTCGTCAGCGGCGCGGAGACCCGGGTGCGGGCGACGCTCGACGGCGGCAACAACATCCTCATCCCCTTCGAGTATCTCGCCATCCTGCCGCGCGGCATCGGCATGCCGATCGCCCGCCTGCTGCAAGGCCAGAGCGGGATCGAGGCGTTCCCGGGAGGCGGCATCCCGATCAGCTTTCCCGAGTCGCAGCAGCCGAACTTCAACTTCGTGCGCGCCTTCACGGTCGATGGGCGGCCCTTGCCGCCGCTCCTCGACGTCAACACGGCGGGTGAGCTGGTGGGCTCGGTGGACGCCCGGGCCGGCGTCATTCGCATTGCCCGCACCGACGGCGAGGTGCCGCCGCTCTACGACTTCACCACGCGCTTCTGCGCCGGCAAGGGGCCCATCGTCGTGGATCGCGACGACGATTGCCCCGGTGGCGCCTGCGTTGCCGGGACCTGCGACGGTGGCGCGAACGATGGGCTGGGGTGCACCCTCGGGCCGCCGCGGTTCAGCGTGGCGCAGAGCGCCGCGGTGGAGCTCAAGGGTTTGCGCGCCTCCAAGGATGCGGTGGCCTTCGTCCGCGAGGATGGCGTCGTGCAGCTCCTCGACGTCGCCAGCGGCAGTGCCAGCAACACGAACCTGCAGGTCGCGCAGATCGATTCGGGGCCGGCGCTCGACATCCAGGACAACCTCCTCGCCTTCCTCGAGCCAGGCATCGATCCGAACGGGGTGCTGCGCGTCTTCACGTCGGACGGCGCCGAGCTGACCGGCATGTCCGGCCTCGACGCCGACCGCACGCCCGTGCTCAACGGGCGCAGCGTGGCCGTGTCGGGGTCGCTGGTGTTTTTCCGCGGCAGCGGCAGCGGCGTGTGCGGGCGCGTGGAGTCGACCATCCAGCCGCCCACGGCCGAGAGCTGCGGGCGCGTCAACGACGCGGTGGACGGCACAGGCAACGACCTCGTCCTGCCGGGAACCGGGGGGTCGACCCTCACGTGCGGCAATACCTTCATAGGCGGCGGCTCGAACCTAGAGAGTCCGTTCCCACTGTCGGGCGGCAAGCTGATCTTCGACGTCGCCGACTGCCGCGATCCGACGAACCTCGTGCTCGCCGCCAGCAGCGGCACCGGCCCGACGGATTGCTCGCAGGCGGGATGCTTCTTCGTTGCCCCGGTAGCGATCCCGAACACGATGACGCCCGCGTTCTCGGCGTGCGTCATCGAGAAGTTCACCGCCGATGCCAGTGGGACCCTCAATGCCCTGACGGGCGAGCAGTCCGCTCTCATCAACATCAGCACCGAACCCTTCATCACCGGAGACCTCGACGGGGGTAAACCGGGCATCCAGCCCTGCCCGGAGTGCATCGGCGGTCTCTGCACCACCGGACCGAACGCCGGGCTCGCGTGCACGCCGGGCGGCATCACCAACACTTCGCACGACTGCCCGCCCCCCCCCGCCGCGAGCCTCGGAGTGGGGGCCCTGCTCATTTCGCCGCTGACGAGCGGCACGACTGTCCTCGCCGACGGAGCGGGACTCTTCTGCCCCGGTCAGGGCGGAGCGCCGGGAACCGCCGGCGCCTTCGGCACCGCGGCGAGGTACGTCGAGAGCACCGGGACCCCGCCGGGAAACCTGCTCGCGGCCACGACTCCGAGCGAAGGTCGCCTCACCGCAACCTTCTGCATCGCGAAGACCGGGAACGTCACCGCCGACACGGCCGCGGATCTGCCGGGTCCTGGAATGACCTCCATCATCTTGAGCCAGCAGTTCGCGTTCGTCGACAGCACGCTGCAGGTCTTCGACACCGGGACGGCGAGCCTGCGTTCCGTGCCGCCCGTCGACGCGAGCGTCGCGGCGGTGGCCGACGAGCGGGCCGTCGTGCTCACACCCGAGAGCGGCGGCTCGCTGAACCCACCGGACGCCGACACCGGCGACCAGGTGGCGCAGCTCTACGAGATCGTCGGCGGTGTCGACACCGTGACCTCGCTCGGCGTGGCGGCGAGCCGCATCGCGATCTCGGCCAACCTCGTCGCGGTGACCCGGGAGGAAGCCAACGAGAACGGGCCCGGCCCCGGCGGCACGAACCTGAACGGGGACGGCGACTCGACGGACGAGACGCTCGCCACCTTCGACCTCAACTCGCGCGTGCTCGACGACGTGGGAGTCGCCAGCGGCGCCATTGCCACCACCGAGGTGTGCGTCGGGGGCAGCAACGTCGGTGCGCCGTGCACCGCCGACGCCGACTGCCGGGTGTGCACCGGCGGCGGCGAAGGCTCGAACGACGGGGACACGTGCCTCAACGACGGCGACTGTGACGGCACCTGTGACCTCAGTGGCGCCTGCCATGCCTTCGTGGCGTTCGTCACTCCCGAGAGCGCCGAGGGCGCGGCGGGCATCGGCTGCGACGACACGCCGGTGCAGTGCGATCTGACCGGCGACAACGACGCGCTCGACGACGCGTTGCGCGCCTACAATCACACCACCGACACGATCGCCGACACCAACCTCGCCGCCGAGGAGTTCGTGGTCGGCGGCCGCCTGGTGGCCTTCCGCACCGCGGAGACCGCGCAGGGCAACCTGCCGTGCAACGGTGACGGGGACCTGGACGACGACTGCATGAACGTCTACGACGTGGCGCGCGACATCATCTACGCGACCGGGCAGTCGGCGATCCGCTGCACGCTCCCCGGCTGCAATCCGTTCGTCCCCTACGAGGTGAAGGGCGACACCGTGTCCTTCATCACCGACGAGGTCAAGCAGAACCAGGACCTCGACGGCGACGGCTTCGTTGCCGGCGTCGTCCGCCAGGTCTTCAACGTGAACAGCGGGGCGATCGACGTGTTCCGGATCAGCGACGATCCGACCTGCGGCTCGGACATCGCGCTGTTCCCCGAGACACTCCACGGCGGCACGATCGTGTTCGAGCAGCTCTCGGAGACGGAGCTCGGCACCGACCTCAACGAGGACGGCGCGCTCGACGACTGCGTCATGGTTCTCGAGGGCGACGCCGACGAAGACGGCACCTTCGACGCCGTCGACACCTGCACGGAGAGTGGCAACGCGGAGCAGACCGACAGCGACCTCGACGGCCTCGGCGACGCCTGCGACCCGGAGGCGTTCTGCACGCCGTTCGCTCCACCAGCGCCCCCCCTGGCAAATGCCGGTTTCACGGCGCAATGTCAGGCGGCGATCGGCAAGGCCACGAAAGCCTACGTGCGATCACGACAGGGTGCGGTGCGTGGATGCCTCAACCGCATCGCCCAGGGCCGCCTGACGGGCGATCCCACGACCGTGTGCCGCGGCACCGTCACCGGCGGCGTCGAGACGCTGCCGCGGGACGAACGGACGGCCAGGCGCCTCGAGAGAGCGGCGGCGCGCCTCCAGGCTAAGATCGCGGCCACGTGCACGAACCCTCAGGTCGGCTCGCTGGAGGCGTGCGCCGACACCGTCGCGGACCTCCCAGGCTGTATCGCGTCGGCTTCCGGCCAGGGCATCGCCGCGTCCACGATTGGTGCCTACGGCGACGTCGGCCCCCTCGCGGGCGCCGAGCGCAGCTGCCAGCAGACGGCGGGCGCCGCCGCGACCGGCTACCTGAAGAGCGTCGTCGGCGCCATGCAAGCCTGCCTCAACAAGTGGAACGCCGGGCGCATCTCCGGCAACCCGGTCGTTCTCTGTCTCGGCGCGCTCGGCAGTGGCGGGGTCGTGCAGCTACCCTCCGATGCTTCGACGAGCAGGACGATCCTCAGCGCGCAGACGCGGCTCGACACCCAGATCGATGCGCGCTGCACGGACACCGCGCTCGCAGCCCTCGATACGTGCGCGGGCGCACAGATCGCCGGCGCGGGGAACCGCGCAAAGCAATGCCTGCGCTGCACCAACTGGCGCCGGGCGGCCGAGATCATCCGCAACGCGTACGGACCGCAGTAACCATCGGGCCCGCGCCACGCTCGCCCGCGGCACCCACCACGGCGTGTGTCGAGCGGGAAGGAGCCTGCGTAACCCGGCGGATCCAGGTGGCCCGGATCAGATGTCGGCCTTGCCGGCGCGCGCGCGCTCGGCGAGCCGCGCCTGCACGTCGAGGCTGCCTCGGGTCGCGGTCCAGGTGCCGTCGGCGGCCAGCATCCACGCGCGCGCATCCTCGTGCAGGTAGAGGGCAAGAATGGCCTCGAGGCGCTGCTGGAGGGCCGGATCCTCCACCGGCGCGACCGCCTCGACACGCGAATCGAGATTGCGGTGCATCAGGTCGGCGGAGCCGATGAAGTAGCGCAGACCCCGCCTCTCGCTGCCGAAGCGGTAGACCCGGGAGTGCTCGAGAAAGCGGCCGAGGATCGAGCGCACGCGGATGCGCTCGGAGAGCCCGCGCACCCCCGGCCGCAGGCAGCAGATCCCGCGCACCAGCAGGTCGATCTCCACGCCGGCGCAGGATGCCTGGTAGAGCGCGTGGATCGTCTCCGGATCGGAGAGGCCGTTCACCTTGATGACGATGCGCCCGTCGGGCGCCTCCATCTCGGCGCGGATGCAATCGAGGAGCCCGGGGCGTAGCGTGCGCGGCGCCACGAGCAGCTTGCGGTAGCGCTCCGGCTCGCTGCCACTCGTCAACGCGTTGAACAGATCCGCCACGTCCGCCGCCAGCTCCTCCGAGGCGCTGACGAGGCCGAGGTCCTCGTAGATACGCGCGGTGGTGGGATTGTAGTTCCCGGTGCCGATGTGACAGTAGCGGCGCACGTGCTCGCCTTCCGCGCGCACGACGAGCGCGATCTTGGCGTGCGTCTTCAGCCCCATGAGACCGTAGACCACGTGCACGCCCGCTTCCTCGAGGGCGCGCGCCCGCTCGATGTTGGCTTCCTCGTCGAACCGCGCCTTGAGCTCCACCAGCACGACGACCTGCTTGCCCTCCGCCGCGGCGCGCTGGAGTGAGCGCAGGGTGCCGCTCTCGATGCCGCTGGTCCGATAGAGCGTGTGCTTGATGGCCAGCACGTCCGGATCCACCGCGGCGGTGGCGAGGAAGGCCTCCAGCGAGCCCTCGAAGGATTCGTATGGATGATGGAGCAGCACGTCCTGCTTGCGGATCTCGGCGAACGGTGCCGCCCCGGCGGTCGCCAGGCGCGGCACCGGTTGCGGGGTCCAGGGCGCATACTTGAGATCGGGGCGATCGAGCGCGCAGAGGCTCACCAGGTCGCCGAGGTCGAGCAGCTCGCGGCCGCGATACACGTCGGTGTTCGTGAGCCCCAGCTCCTCCACCAGGAAGCCCACTGCCTCTTCCGGCAGCCGCGTGTCCACCTCGAGCCGCACCGCATCGCTGTGGCGCAGGCGGCGTAGCAGATCGCGCTCGATGTCCTGGACCAGATCGACGCTCTCCCGCTCGCGCACCGCGAGCTCGGCGTCTCGCGTCACCCGGAAGACGCCCCGCCCGAACAGCTCGCTACCCGGAAAGAGCGCCGGCAGAAACGCCTCGATCACCGCTTCGACGGGGACGAACCGCTCGCCGTCCGGCAGCGGCAGGAACCGCGACAGCGTCGGCGGCACCTTGACGCGCGCGAACACCTGGCGCTCGTCGCGCGGCCGGCACACCAGCACGCCGAGATTGATGGAGAGGTTGGAGACGTACGGAAACGGATGCGTCGGGTCGACCGCGAGCGGCGTGAGGATCGGACGGATGCGCGCTTCGAAGACGTCCCGCAGATAGGAATGATCCTCGGGAGCCAGCGCATCCCAGTACGTGATGCGGATCCCCGCCGCGGCGAGCGCCGGCACCAGTTGCTCGCTGTAGAGGTGCTCCGCTGCCGCCACGACCTCCAGGACCTTCTCCCGGATCGCCGCAACCTGCTGCAACGGCGTGCGCCCATCGGGCGACGGCGTGGAGAGCCCGGCCGCCACCTGGTCCTGAATGCCCGCCACACGCACCTGGAAGAACTCGTCGAGATTGCCGCTGAAGATCGACAGGAACCGCACCCGCTCGAGCAGCGGTAGCGATTCGTCCTCGGCGAGCGCCAGCACCCGCCGATCGAAGTCGAGCCAGGAGAGCTCGCGATTCAGGTAGTGCTCGGGCTTCGGCGCCAGCGAGACGGCCGGCGTGCGCAGGCTCGCGCCGGTCGTCGGATCGTCATGCAGCGTCGGACGCTCGGACGGTACACCCGCAGTGTCCGCCGTGGCTGCCGCCCGTGATCCGGTACGACGCATAGCATCACTGTAGCCGATCGGTCGGTTCGAGGCCAAGCCGCGCCCGTGTTACGAAATCGTGAACTCGTCGGGCCTCCGTGGTACATCCGTGATGCTCGGATCTGCGGCGCCGCGGGGGCGCGGCGACAGCCGCGGGCCGGCCATCACGCAACGGGCCGTATGTGAGTTTCTAAGGTGTGGGCAGGTGCGGCGCGTCGGGCTGATCGTTCTCGGTCTCATTGCGCTCGGCGGTCTCTGGATCGGCTGGAAGCTCGGCGACCGGCCATCGCTGGACGCGATGCGCGCGCGGACGCTCGCACTCGCCGAGCCGCGCGCGGGCGAGCCCAGGGTCACGTTCCTCGGTGTATCGACGCTACTGATCGCCGATGGCCGGAGCGCCATCCTGATCGATGGCTTCTTCAGCCGCCCGGGACTGCTGCGCGTCCTGCTCGGCAAGATCTCCCCCGACGCGCACGCGATCGAGGAGGGTCTGCGCCGCGCTGGAATCGAGCGCCTCGACGCCGTGATCGTTGCCCACTCGCACTACGACCACGCGATCGATGCGCCCGAAGTTGCGCGCCGCACCGGTGCCATCCTGGTGGGCTCCGAGTCCACGGCGAACATCGGACGCGGCAGCGCCTTCCCTGCCGAGCGCATGCGCGTCGTCGACGGCACCGCCGAGATGCCGCTCGGCGACTTTCGCGTCACCCTGGTCCCGTCGCGCCACCTGCCCCATGGCATGGCCATGGGTGAGATCGACGAGCCGCTCGTCCCGCCCGCCCGTGCGCTCGACTACCGCGAGGGCGGGAGCTTCTCGATCTTCCTGGATCACCCGCACGGCACGCTGCTCGTGCAAGCGAGCGCCGGCTTCGTCGCCGGCGCCCTGGCCGGACGAAAAGCCGATGCCGTGCTGCTCGGCGTGGGCGGCTTGAGCTCGATGGATGATGGCTATCGGGCGAGCTATTGGCGCGAAGTGGTCGAGGCCGTCGGCGCCCGGCGCGTGATTCCCATCCACTGGGACGATTTCACGCAACCCCTAACCGATCCGCTGGCGCCCATGCCGCGGCTACTCGACGACATCGATGCGACGCTCGCCTTTCTCGCGGCGCGCGCCGCTGCGTCCCGGATCGAGCTGTCCTGGCTGCCAGTCGCCAAGCCCGTCGACCCGTTCGCGGGCGTGCGTGGCCCGGCGACCGCACGGTAGCGAAGAGCCAATGCGAACGGGCCGCGCCTCCCTTCGGAGACGCGGCCCGCCCGCTGCCGAACCGGGGAGCGGCGGTTCAGCGCGGTCAGCGAATGATGCGCGCGACGTCGGCGTTCAGCTCTCGCACCGCATCGCCCACCGCCCGCGCCGTGCTCTTGCTCCCTTGCCCCAGGTGATGTATATACATCACATGGGAAGTGCCATGGTGCGCAAGCAGGTGTATCTGACCGCAGAGCTCGACGCGCGGTTGCGCCGTGAGGCTGCCCGTCAACGGCGGTCCGAAGCGGAGATTCTCCGCGAAGCGTTGGCGGCGCGGTTGAATGCACCGGACACGGCTTTCTCAGTGGGCGCGTCGACCGACGCGCTCTGGGATCTCGTGGGTATCGGAGCGTCGGCCGCCGGCAACCTTTCCGAGCGCGTCGACGCGGTGCTCTACGGCAAGGCGACGGCGCGTCGATGAAGTCCATCTTCATGGACACGAGCGCGTTCGTAGCCCTCGCCGATCGGAAGGATCGCAATCATACCGCGGCCAAGCGCACGCTTCAGGCGCTTGCCAAGGACCGCACCCCACTCATCACCTCGACGTATGTGGCCGATGAGGTCATCACACTCGCGAGAATGCGATTGGGACACGCGCCCGCCGTGCGGGCCGGCGAAGCGCTGCTTCGTTCCCGCTGGTGCCGCCTGCTGGACGTCGACACGGGGACGCGGGAATCCGCATGGAACATCTTCGTCCGCTACGACGACCATCTCTTCTCGTTCACGGACTGCACGTCGTTCGCGCTCATGCGCGCACTAGAGGTCGATGAAGCGTTCACCTTCGATCGCGCAGATTTCTCCGCAGCCGGGTTCACGGCGATTCCGAGCACATGATTGCACCTGCGCGCCGCGCGGTGGGAGCTAACGCCTTCCGAAATCGCCGGTCGATCCGCTTCTTGGTGTGAGGCGAACCCAAACGCGCTGGTAGGGCCGCCGCTGCTCGTTTTCGTGCTATGTCGTGGTCATGCAAACGCACCCCACCCTCTCCATACGGCGCCTTCATCCAGGACGTCCGGCGCGCCTCGCGCTCGCCCTTGCGCTGATCCTCACCGCCCCGCCGGTCGCAGCGGCGCATTTCGTCCTGCACGCACCCGCGTCCTGGCGCGAGCAGAACGGCCTAGGGGGTCCGCAAAAGCTGGGCCCGTGCGGAGACGAAGGCACTGCCGCCAAAACAGGCGTCGTGACGCGGTATTCGGCGGGCGAGACGATCCCGATCACGATCGACGAGGTGATCTTCCATCCGGGGCACTACCGTGTGGCGCTCGCGGTGAACGATCGCGGCGAGCTTCCAGCCGCGCCCGCTGTCACACCGGGTGAATCGCCCTGCGGCAGCATCCCCATCCAGGATCCCCCGGCGTTTCCGATCCTGGTCGACGGTGCCCTCCAGCATACGGCGCCCTTCTCGGGAACCCAATCCCTCCAGGTGACCCTGCCGTCGACGGTGACGTGCGAGCACTGCACGCTGCAAGTGCTCGAGTTCATGTCGGACCATCCGTTGCCGTGCTTCTACTATCACTGCGCCGACCTCTCGATCGGCGCGCCGTCCACGAGCGCCTGCACCGGGGATTCCGAATGTGTCGACACCAATGCCTGCACCGTCGATCGTTGCGACCCGACGACGCAGGAGTGCACGCACGTCGAAGCCGAGCCCTCGGTCTGTGACGACGGCGACGCGTGCACGGAGGACACCTGCGCGCCGGCCGAGGGATGTATCCGGCGGACGATGACGCTCGCCGACGCGACGCCGGGTCTCCTCGGCACCGTGCAGGAGCAGGTGTGCTCGGGTGAGCAGGTTCCGCCGGCCATCGCCGCGTTCCTCGCCAAGGCCGACACCTTCGTCGCCCGCGCGACCGAGACGCCGGTGAAGGCGCGCCGGTTCCTCGGCCGGGCGTCGAGGAAGCTTCGCAACGCCGCGAGGAAAGCCACGAAGGCGAGCGGCCGGCGCATCTCGGTCGAGTGCGGTGACGCGCTCAGCACGGTCCTGGCGCAGGCCCGGACCCGCATCGATTGTCTGTTGGTCGGGATCCAGTAGGAGGCCGACCACCTCAGGAGGTCGCGCCGATGGACTTCGGTATCGCCCTCGCCCCTGCGGCGGACGCCTGGAAGACGGTGCAACGCGCCGAGGCGCTCGGCTTTTCGCACGCCTGGCTTTACGACACGCAGCTCCTGTGCGCCGACGTGTTCGTCGCCATGGCGCTCGCCGCCGCCCATACGCGCCGGATCACGATCGGCCCCGGGGTGCTGGTGCCGAGCAACCGGATAGCACCCGTGGCCGCGAACGGCCTGGCGTCGCTCAACAAGCTCGCCCCCGGCCGCATCGCCCTCGGCATCGGCACCGGCTTCACCGCCCGCCTCACCATGGGCCAGGGGCCGATGAAACTGTCGGCGCTGCGGGAGTATCTCCGCGTGGTGCGCGCCATGCTGCGCGGCGAGACGGTCGAGTGGATGGACGAGGACGCGGCCCCTCACAAGATCCGCTTTCTCAATCCGGAGGTCGGGCTCATCGACCTCGCCCCGCCCATCCCAGTTCATCTCTCGGCCTTCGCGCCCAAGGCCCGTGCCATGGCGGCCCGCGAGTGCGACGGCTGGATGAACTTGGTCACCGTCGTGCCGATGGCGCTCTACGAGCTCGAGGAGATGAAGGCGACCTGCCAAGCCGTCGGGCGCGCACCGGAAACGCTCTATAAGACCGGCTTCACCCTCGGCTGCGTCCTCCGCCCCGGCGAAGACGCCAACAGTCCGCGCCCTCGCGCGCAGGCTGGGCCGCTGGCCGTCGTGCTCTTCCACGGCGTCATCGCGGGGACCATCAAGGAGACGATTCTGCCGCCGGCGCTACGGGCCGCCACGGACGAGTATCGGAAGCTCTATGCAACCTACGACCCGCCCGACGCCCGCTACCTCCGCCTCCACACCGGCCATCTGATGTTCGTGCGCCCCGAGGAGGAACGCTTCCTCTCCGCCGAGCTGATCCGCATGTCCACCTTCACCGCCGAACGCGACGAGCTCGTCGACCGCGTCCGCATGCTGCGCGACGCCGGGTACCAACAGCTGGCCGTGCAGCTGGTGCCTGGTCATGAGGAGGCGATGGAGGAGTGGATGGAGGTGTTCGGGCGGGTGTGACGTACCAGCCACTTGAGACGTGGAGGCGGGGGGAATTGAAGAAGAACCGACTTGAGGCTTTCAGCGACGGCGTGATCGCCATCATCATCACAATCATGGTGCTGGAGATGAAGGTCCCGCACGGCGCCGACCTGCCGGCGCTCACGCCGCTGCTGCCGGTATTCCTCAGCTACCTGCTGAGCTTCGTATACGTGGGTATCTACTGGAACAACCATCACCACATGTTCCAGGTGGTCACGTCGGTGAATGGCGCTGTGTTATGGGCGAACCTGCACCTGTTGTTCTGGTTATCGCTGCTGCCGTTTACCACCGGGTGGATGGGCGAGAACCACTTCGAGCGCTGGCCGACGATACTCTACGGCCTCAACCTGCTGTTCTGCGCCCTCGCGTATTCGATTCTGCAGACTTGTACCATTCGACACCACGGGCCCGGCTCACTCCTAGCCGAGGCAGTGGCGAGAGACTTCAAAGGCAAGATCTCCCCGGTGTTGTACGCAGCGGGCATCGTCTCGGCATGGCAGATCCGCCCCTGGATCGGCATGGTGTTTTTCGTGATCACGGCGTTGATGTGGCTGGTGCCCGACCGGCGCATGGAGCGGGCTCTCGCCGCACATACCAAATAGAGTCCGTGATACTTTTCATGCGTGCCGTGCGTGCGTCCCGACCGTCGCGCCGCGCCCCCCGCCGACTACCGATTGGGCGGGGGCGGAACGTGGGTCAGCCACCAGTCGAACTTGGTCGAGCCGAGGCGAGGATTGGGGCCTGGGACGAGCGACTGATCGTTGATCTTCACCCCGAAATAGAGCGGGATCGGATCGGCGATGATCTCGCGGGGGTCCTTGTCGTAAGCGAGCACCTTGCCGACCAGCTCGTCGATGTAGAAGGTTTCCGGGCCGGAGATCTCGACCGTGCCGTTCACCGGCGCCTCGAGCGCGGCAGCGGCGACGGCGGTTGCGACGTCTTCGGCCGCCATCGGCTGGAACAGTGAATGCGGCAGGTGGACCGCGTCGCCGACGGTGCCCGATTGGGCAATGGCGCGGATGAACTCGAAGAACTGCGTGGCGCGAATGATCGTGTACGGGATCGGTGAGCTCTTGATGATCTGCTCCTGCGCCAGCTTCGCGCAGAAATAGCCGCTGTCCTGCAAACGTTCGGTGCCGACGACGGAAAGGGCGAGGTGGTGCTTCACTCCGGCCGCAACCTCGGCGGCGGTCAGGTTCCTACCGGCGGTCTGGAAGAAGTCCAGGGCGGCCTGATCCTCGAATGAAGGTGAGTTGGCAACATCGACCACGACTTCAGCACCCGCAAGGGCTTCAGCCAAGCCTTCGCCAGTGATGGTGTTGACGCCGGTGTTGGGCGCCGCCGCAATGGCATCATGGCCCTTGGCCTTGAGCTTCTCGACGACCTTCGAGCCGATCAGACCAGTCCCGCCAACAACGACGATCTTCATCTGTGAAATCCGGTACTCGACCTGTCCGACAGTGCCCGAAGGAGTCGAAGACCCTCGTGCCAGGCTTCTCGCAGCGGCCCGCTCAGCGCACTACGCCGATCCCGCAGTCAGTCGGACAGCCATCTGTCTCGACGGTATTACCATCGTCGCAGGCCTCACCGCCAGTTACCCGGCGGTCGCCGCACACGGTGATGTGGCAGCTCCGGACGCCAACGAACCCGAAGCCGGGGCAGGCATTGCCGCCAGCACGGGCCGAATCGAGGCAGTCGTCGCAGCACTCCTCGCACGACGCCCAGCCTGATCGGCACACGCTCCCGCTCCGGCGCGCCTGCTTGCGCTCGGCCCGCCGACACTGGCGAGGGGCCGCTGAGCTCGCGCAGGACCGCCGAGCCGTGCGAAACGCCCGGTGCACGTCGTCGCTGCACTGTCGTCGCTGCTTGCGGCAGTCCTTGATGCAGGCATGCCACGCGCCCCCGGCGGAAGCGGACGCAGGCTCGAGCAGGCCTGCGAGCAGCAGCCCGCAAAGCACCGTGACGGCGAGACTCATGACCGGACCGAACAGGCCCCATTATTACCACCCGCGTCCGCTCCGTCTATGCGTGCGTCGTCTGGGTTTGACCAGTCAGTGTGTCCGTCGGATCGAGTACCGACTTCTGCACTCGACCTTTCGTTGAGGGTAGTCCGAGACAAGCCTGGGAAGATTGTCGTAGCCCCCGACGTCGGACTTTACCCCCCCTCCTCCGGAGTCAGGGCTTCTTCTACCGCGCGTCCTTGGCCCCGCCCACTACTGCCTACGACACCCGAGGGGCAGGCCCCTACTCCCGAACCACCACCGACCTCCAGTCCTCGAACTACTCGAGGGACCCGAAGCGCGGTTTCGCTTCATGCGACAGTGGAGGCGGGGGGAATCGAACCACCTTGGGAAAAATCGGAGAAGCTCCGCTCTTACAGCAGGTTACCTCACGACCCGGACTTCAGACCCCCCGCGATGCTCGCACAAACTTGCTCATTTTTCCTCACTGACGGACGCCGCTTTTGGAACTGTTCCAAGCCGCGCGACGGCACCCACCGGTCACCTGGACTCTTCGCATCGGTGCGCAGGAATCGATCGATAACGCTCGGGCAGCCCTCAGCCGGAACCCAGCAGCGTCTCGAGCTGCGCGAGCGAGACGTCGCGATCACCCGGCGTGGCCGGCGGCCGAGAGCCGGCGGTCGAGATCGAAGGCAGCGCTGATAAGGGCCAGATGCGTGAACGCCTGCGGGAAGTTGCCGAGGTGCTGCGCCTGGGGGCCCAGCTCCTCGCCGTACAACCCCAGGTGATTGGCGTAGCCGAGCATCTTCTCGAAGAAGAACCGTGCCTTCTGCAGGTCCCCCATGCGCGAGATGCACTCGACGTACCAGAAGGAGCACATCGAGAAGGTGCCTTCCTGTCCCGTGAGGCCGTCGGAGAAGCCGCCGGCGTGCCGATACCGATAGACCAGCGAATCGCTGACCAGCTCGCGCTCGATCGCGCGGAGCGTCGAGATCCACCGCGGGTCGGTCGGGGAGATGAAGCGGACGAGCGGCATCAGCAGGGCCGCGGCATCGAGCGTGGTGGCACCGACGTGCTGGACGAATGCTTCACGCGTCGGGTCCCAGAAGCGGGTGAAGACATCCTGGTAGATCGTGTCCCGCGCCTCGTACCAAAGCGCCAGCGGTGCGGGGAACGAGCGCTTGGTGGCCAGGCGGATGGCGCGGTCGAGAGCCACCCAGCACATCACCCGCGAATAGAGAAACTCGTGCCGACCGCCGCGCACCTCCCAGATGCCTTCGTCAGGCTGATGCCAGTTGGCGCGCACCCACTCGATCAGCCGCACGATGCTCGTCCAGTCGTCGTAGCCGATCGGAGAGCCGTACTTGTCGTACAGGTAGACCGAGTCCATCAGCTCGCCGTAGATGTCGAGCTGAAGGTGGCCGAAGGCGGCGTTGCCGACGCGCACGGGGCGGGAGCCCATGTAGCCCTCGAGGTGAGGCAGGATCTTCTCGGGCAGCGAATGACGGCCGTCGAGGCCGTACATGATCTGGAGGCTGCCATCGGGCTGGAGCTCCCGGCAGCGCGCCGTCACCCAGCGCATGAACGCGGCCGCCTCCTCCGTGTAACCGAGGCGCATCAGGCCGTAGAGCGTGAACGCGGAGTCGCGGATCCAGGCGTAGCGGTAGTCCCAGTTCCGTCCGCCCCCGATCGTCTCGGGCAGGCCGAACGTCGGCGCCGCAACGATCGAGCCGTGCTCTCGGGAGGTGAGCAGCTTCAACGTCAGCGCCGAGCGGTTCACCATCTCGCGCCAGCGGCCGCCGTAGGTGTTGCGCGCGACCCAACGGCGCCAAAAGTTCACCGTCTGCTTGAAAGCGTCACTGCCATAGTCGGGCTGCTCCGAGGGTGACGGCTCGCGCGTGAGGACCACCTCGAGGATGAACCAGGCCGAGGTGTCGGCGCCGAGCGTGAACTCGGCGAGAGCGGCGCCGTTCTCGAGACGCATCGGGACCGACGACCGCAGGCGCAGCGCCAGGTCGCCGTCGCCGGATGGGCCGACGAAGAGGACCTCGGTGTCGCTCCGGCGCTCGGCCCTGTGGGTCGCGCGCGCGTAGTCGAAGCGTGGATCGCAGCGCATCTGGAAGCGCACCTCGCCCCGAACCGTCTTCGCCCGCCGCACCAGGTTGTGCGCCTGCCCCGCGTCCTCCACGGGCATGAAGTCGGACACCTCGGCGACGCCGTCGGCGCCGAGGAAGCGCGTCAGGAGCACATTGGTGTCGGGGAGATAGAGCTGCTTGCGCGCGGCTCCCTCGAGCAGCGGCGCAACCTGGAAGCGTCCGCCCCGGTCCGCGTCGACGAGGGCAGCGAAGACCGAGGGCGAGTCGAAGTCGGGCAGGCAGAGGAAGTCGATCGATCCATCCATGCCCACCAGGGCCACAGTGTGGAGGTCGCCGATGACACCGTACTCACCAATGGGCGCGTAGCGACTCGCCATCGGCCCGAGCCTAGCACGGCGACGGAGATACTCGTCGAGACGGCCCCGGGGGGGGGCCGTGCCCACCGCCCGCGCGACAGTCCGCGGCGAGGCCGTCACCCCGCCAGGGCCAAATTCTCGCGTAGCACCTTTGGGTGCCGGGCGGCGATCCGCAGCAATGCCAGCGCCGGCCCCTCCGGGACGCGCCTCCCCTGCTCCCAGTTACGGAGCGTGTGGATACTGATCCCGAGAGCACGGGCGAACATTTCCTGGGACCGGCCGGTGAAACGCCGCAGCAGTGCCACGTCCCGGCTCTGAAACTCCCCCCGCACGAGGCGCTCACGGACCCGTCGAGGAAGTGCGCGCGCGAAGTCAGCGGCCGTCAGTTCCCGAATCTCGTCCTTCATCGCTTGCGACCTCCGCTGTGTTGGTAAAATAGCTGCTCCTCAGCTCGTGTCGCCATGCGGGCGCTGATGATGCGGATCACATCGTCCCCTGGCTCGGTATGCACAACCACCACGACCCCTCTCCTGATGGGACCAATGGCGAGGAACCGATCCTCATCGTCGCTGCGCTCTTCATCGTAGATCATCAGGTATCGCACGGGTCCCACTCTAAGCGCACCTTCCGATTGTACGCCAGTGACTTACTAGGTCAATGGGCGACTGCGGCGCTCGGAAGGCATCGATTACTCGGTCGCTGTCACGCGGTGTCGCTCGAAATCGCCAACCGCCGTACCTTCACGACCGCGCGAGGGGAACGGCGATCTCTTCAGCACGCCACGCGGCGTAGGAGAGGGCCCGGCGATGTCGGGTTCTTCGAGGTACGGATAGAGCTTGGGAATGTCTTCCTTCGATCGGCACGCCGCATCCGCAAACGGCGGGGAGTCGATGATGTCTTTCGACGCAGCGAATCCACCGCCCATCCTCGGCGCACGCTAGTTGACCCCGGCTCGGTACACGCCGATAACGTCTCCCACGAGGCCTGCCATGACCGATCGCGTTTCCGTCATTCAGCGTCATGGCCACGACGCCCTTGACATCCGCGACACCGAGCTGCGCGGCGCTGCTGACCCTGCAGTCGCGGCCTACGCCCAGGCAGAACGACGATGTCTGATCTCGGGGGACTTCGGCTTCGCCGACATTCGCAACTAACCGCCGGCAGACTACGCAGGAATCGTCGTCCTTGAGCCCCCGCGACAGGCGACAGCGAAGTTCATCTTGGCGCTTGTTGAGAGCTTGCTCCAACAGAGCGACGTGCTGGAGCGTTTGGCGGGGCGTTTGGCGATCGTAGAGCCAGGGCGCATCCGCCTCAGGCCGCGCTGATCGGCAGCGGGTCGTGGTTCCGGTTTGGAACGTCGAACTAGACGGATTCCTGCTCATTACCGTGTTACCGGAAGTCCAAAGCGCGAAGTCCGGCGCCTGGAAAGTCCGAGGCCTGCCGCACCATTGACTCACTCCCCCTTCTGCGTCGCCTTCTTGATGATCGTCAGGTAAACCATCGTGGCTGGTGGGGCGGTGGAGGATCAGCCAGGAACACCGTACACGCCAGCTTCTTCGATGTGGCGCTCTGATCATGATTCCTAGATCTGCGCGAACGCCTTGATGGTGTACCGCTTGCCGGCAGCCCGCCAGCCGGGCTTGCGCCAGAGCTTCAATGAGTCCAGCACCACGAGCCCGCTGTCGGGGCCACCGGTCTCCTTGAAGTACTCCTTCTCTACCTTGGCGTCGGTGATGTGGATGACCTTGCCTTGCTCAACCAGCTCGAAGCGCAGTGTCTGGTGCGCGGCGCGTGTCAATGAAATGAGAGAGGGGCATCACGAAATTACTGTCCCACGGCCGGGATGAGACGGGCGTCGACGCCGGTGTCCAAGACCGTGAGGTCCTCGATTTCGGGGGGACCTACACC
>Ga0187893_10000354_pt1 | contig 119514 bp, 107 predicted proteins | sample MA1701074metaG_FD_139574 | JGI IMG/M metagenome (GOLD analysis project Ga0187893, IMG submission 139574) | White microbial mat communities from a basaltic lava cave in the Kipuka Kanohina Cave System on the Island of Hawaii, USA - MA170107-4 metaG ...
ACGTCGTTGGTGGGGATCGGGAAGTTGGACTGCACCTGGGCGATGGCCTTGACGATCGAGCCCGGCAGGTTCTTGAACTTGTTCACCACCGCGGCCACGTCCGGACCTTCCGGCTGCGGCGAGGTGCTCCGCCCGCGGCCGACGAGAAGTTATTCCTTGCCGACGGCGTTGACCTTCGCGTTGTCGTCTTGAGATTCGCTGGTCATCTCCGGAATAACCGGCAAGACCACGTGGGACGGGTGCTTCGCATCATGGTAAATCGTCTGATCAGCGGACACATACTCCGTTTCCATTTCGTTGTGCCCGCCGGTGTTCAAGTTGCGCGAAAAAAACGGATACGAGGCCGACGCAACTTCGACGCGCAACCTCGACCCTTTCTCGACCGTGAGGCCGGTCTGCCACATATCGATGGTGTACTCGTTTATTCTGTCCGGTTCGAGCAGCTTGGGTTGGCTCATGGATTCGCGGAACCGGGCGCGAAATCGGCCCTCGACCAACGAATGAAGCTCGCCGTCTTTTTCGATTTCGATGAGGCGCACGAACCAGTCGGTGTCCTTAGCCGACGACGCCGCGTAGAGCGTAGCGGATATCGGTCCCACAAAGGTGTAAGGCTGTTCGAAGGGATCAGTGGTATAAACCAGAATGTCCTTCCGCGCATCGGTCATCTGCTCGTGCCGTTTCTTGGCCAGCTTCTTCTGCTCTTCAACGGCCTTCTCCGTCTTCTCCTCCTCCTCCGATTCCTCGTGAAAATCCGGGTTTGGCGTAGGGTCGCCCGGATCATACGTGTACTTGTCCGGCGGGCTATCGGCCGCCGGCGGCTCGCGTGTCAGCCTTCCGTCGCCCTTGGAAGTGTTGGCCTGGCCGCGACTGCTGAAATACCACTTTTCGAGTTTCGTTTGCGGCAGCGGATATTTGTCGCCGTGCACCCATTTGTTGGTGTTCATCACGAATAGGCTGACCAGCGGCTCTTTCTGGATGCCGTTGTCGACGCCTTTGAGCCAATGATCGAACCAGCGCAGATACATCCGCGGAAGGTCCGGGGCCGCCTCAGGCCCGAAGTCGATGTCGCCCAACGTGCGTTGCGCTTCCGGCGTGTGGCCCCACGGGCCCAGAATGAGCTTTTGAGTGGACTTGCCATGCTTGGCCAAGGCCGCGTAGTTGAGCTTGGAACCAATTCCATCGCCGTCGAACCAGCCGGATTGATGGAACACGGGGATGTTCGCATTCTGCAGAGACTGACTGAAGCTCGCCCGGGCCCAGTATTCATTGTTGGTGTTGTTCTTAATCCAAGTACGCCAGTACTTGTTTTCGCCGCCCAGGATTCTCTTGTCCAGGTCAATGACCGGCAGGTCACGCAGCAGCTTTCCGTATTTCTTATTGAACACCGCGCTCATTTTCACGCCGGACAGATCGCCCGTGGCATCGGTTGCGACAATGTCGGCCCACCAGATTCCGCCGAAGATGAAGAACACACCGTACTCATACGGGAAATTGAAAAACGCGTCGGGCGGAGAGACGTTGGGGATGATCGTGGTCAGGTGCGGCGGGTTCTGGGAGAGCGCGAACCACTGCACCCAACCCAGGTACGACGCCCCGATCATGCCGACCTTACCCGTGCTCCAGGGTTGAAGGGCCAGCCACTCGATGGCGTCGTAGCCGTCGGCCTTTTCGTTGACGAACGGTTCCCATTCGCCGGGTGATCCAAAGCGCCCGCGACAATCCTGAATGGCCACCACGTAGCCGCGACGCGCATAGTATTTGCCGTCCAGCTCGGACATTTCCTTCTTGTATGGAGTGCGAATGAGGATGACCGGGAATCTGCCTTCGCCTTTCGGCCGGTAGACGTCGGTGGAAAGCTTGATCCCGTCGCGCATGGGCACCCCGACCCCACGATCCTCCACCACCTCAAACGTGGGTTGCGAAAGCGTCGCGTCCGCCTTCTCCTCCACGCGCAGCGATTCATAACCTTCGCGCACGTAGGCCGATCGTTGCGCCGGTACGTCCACGAAATAGATCTTGCCCTCATCGCCCGCCCAGACGGTCAAGTCCGCGCCGGGAATGCTCAGTTTGTAGCGCTGCAGCTTGATGTCGCGCCCGCCCACAGCGCGTTCGACCGTGTCGATGAACTCCAGCGTGGCATCGTGTACCGACAAGGCATTCAGGATAAAGAATCGCTGCGTCTGCGGACCGCCCTTGGCGCGATCGTAGCGCCGTACGGCCGAGGAGATGAATGCTGGATTCACGTTTTCGAACAGCAGCGCGTCTTTCTTGAGCGTCACCGTTCGTTTCGTGTCCTTGTGGCTGAATCGAACGTTCGCCCCTTCGCGATCAAAGAGCTGCTGTCCGGTCGGCAGGTCGAACTGCATTCGCGCGAAGCGCCCGTCGCCGTCCGGCGTGATCTTGCCGGTGATGGTCATGGTCTGGCCGCCGAGCGCGACCACGGCCTCCATCTCGTAGCTGCCATCTGTGCGCCAGTTGAATCTGGTGCGCACCAGCCGTTCCTCCGCACGGTAGGTGTCGAACACCCCCTCGTCGGAAAATCCAGCCATGGACGCCGGGAGGCCGGAGTCGATATCGTTCGGTGCAGGCTCTGTCTGCGCCGACGCCATGACGCAGGCGGCAAGTGTGAACGCCGCGGCCGATAGTTGTAGAAAACAATGCCTGTGCGTTCGATTTCGAAAGCTCATCGGATACTCCATCAACGCGTGCGCCAAGTGAGCCGTGTGTGTGCCACTGCTGAGCAGTGCCGATCACGGCCGCCCGATTGTCCGCTCCGCGATCATTCGATCCAGTCCAATGGAATGCGAACCTGTAAGAAGATGTCTATCGAGTACACGTGCAACTGCTTTTGGAACTCAGTGCGTTGCAGGACCTCTACAACGGGAATCGTTGTGGTGCAGAGCTGTCTTGACTGCGTGCGACGCCGCACGTCCCACGCGCGCGTGAACGGCCGGCGAGGCAGCGTGTCGCCTAAGAACGACGCGAGCGGATCACGCGATACAGAACAAAGCCTGCTAGTGCGCCCAAACCGCTGCCGCGAGCCAGCCACCGAGAACGTGGTTCGTAGCCGATGCCATCCGGGCTACGGCGCCATGAAGAGGCCATGATCACTCGCGCATCTGGATGGGATCGCGGCGGAGCCGCCTGGGCGGAGGAGCTCTGGGCCGCAAGGAACACCGTTGCGAGCGTCGCTCCCAAGACCACGCTGCAAAAACGCAGCCTCAGGTTTCCCGATCGAGATTTCACAGAGTAGAGGTACAATCTTGACGGCCGGATGCACGTTTTCCTCTTTGAAAAAGTGATGCCACGGCCAGCGCCGCCACGCTCCTTAGTCCAGGAACGCTCGTCCCTCGTGGGAGCGGCGGCGCCGTGCTGTGCGTTTCAGCCTTTTCACAACCTCGATCTGCAACGTTTAGTTGCAAATTAGTTGCAAATTTGCCTTTTTGCTGCACGTGCAACAAAAAAGGGACAAGCGTAAGCACCTGTCCCTAAAGAACTTGCCGTTACTAGCGGGGGTAGGATTCGAACCTACGACCTCCGGGTTATGAGCCCGACGAGCTGCCAACTGCTCTACCCCGCAATCACGATGGCACCGTAGGGTACGAGGCGAGGACTGTCAAGTTCGAGCCACGTCGCGGCCCCAGCGTGTGTTCGCGAAGTTTCGCGTCGTGCGACGCTCGCCGAGGAGGATGACGATGGCCGTCCGTAGGAGGACGCCCATGTCCAGCAGGAAGCCGCATTCGCGCACGTAGGCGACGTCGAAGAGGATGCGTTCGTCCCAAGGCGTGAGGGAGTTTCCGTAAACCTGGGCGAGGCCGGTAATGCCGGGGCGGACGAGAAGCCGTTGGCGGCGAAAGTCGTCGTATGCCGCCGCCTGGTCCGGCAGCGTCGGACGAGGGCCCACCAGCGACATCTCGCCGCGGAGCACATTCCAAAGCTGAGGAACTTCGTCGAGCTTAAAGCGTCGAAGAACGTAGCCGAGCGGAGTGATGTCGGGATGGGTCAGGGGCACCAGCTCTTTGGGATCGGGCGTGCGACCCCCGCGCATAGTGCGGAACTTGTAGAGTCGAAAGACGCGGCCGTCTTTTCCGGCGCGACCCTGCGAGAAGAGGACCGGCCCGCGGCTGGTAAGCTTAATGAGAGCGGCGATGGCCACGAGCAGCGGCGATAGGAGGATGAGCAGGCAGGCCGCCGCGACGGCATCGAAAACAGGCTTGCCGTGACGCGCCCACAGCGTGTGGGAGGTCGTGGGAGCGGAGACGGTGCCATTCGCCGACGAAAGGGTCATTCTTGCCACCAAGAGTGAAGATTGCCGTCCGGGAGGCCGACGGCTACCATAGAGTATCGACAGGAACCCGCCCACAACACCGGAGCGGCCGCCATGACGCAACTGGAACACCAGATTCACACCACGCAGCGACGACTATGGTTTAACCGCTGGCTGCACGATGTATCGCTCGCCTTAGCATTGGCTGCATGCACCTTCGCGCTCGTCGTCCTCATGCAGCGATTGTACGACCTCCCGATTCCGCTGCGATGGGTAATGCTCGGATTCGGCGTCGTCGCGGTGGGCGGCTCCATCATCCTGACGATCGCACGTCGCGAGGATTCCGCGACTGCCGCGGCCACGTTGGATCAGGCCGCCGGGCTTCGCGAACGGATCAGCACCGCGCAATTCTGTCTCCACGCGGACGATCCCTTCGCTCGCGCCGTGGTCGCCGATGCCGAGCGGATCAGCGCCTCGGTGTCCGCCCGCTCGCACATTCGTCTGCAAACACCGCGGCGCCTCGGGCTGGCGCTCGGGTCCTTCATTCTGGCCGCGTCGATGTTCCTCATCACGCCCGGAGTGCTCAAGCCGACGCAGGCCAAGGAGGCGGACAAAGCCGCTGTCGACCGCGAGCAGGCTAAGCTCGCCGTGAAGAAGCAGTTCGACGCCGTGCGACAACTGACCGAGACCACGCCTGCCCTTGCGGACCTCCAAGAGCCGCTCGGCGACTTGGACAAGCTGGCCGGCGGACAACTGCAAAAACCGTCGGACATCCGTCACGAGGCGGTCAAGAAGATCGACCGAATGGAGGATGCCGTCCGCCAGAAGATGGCCAACGACGAATATGAGGCCATTCCGCAGATGCGGAAGATGCTGCGCGGCCTCAAGACGCCGGGCACGCCGGAAGCCCCGACGCAGAAACTCGCCGAGGCCCTTCAGAAGGGCGACTTCAAGACCGCCAAGGAAGAAGTGGAAGCTCTCCGCGATCAGCTCGCCACGCTCAAGAGCGAGCAGGACAAGGAACTCGTCGAGAAGATGAGCAAACAGCTTGAGGACCTCGCCAAGCAGCTCGAGAAGGTCGCCATCGACGAGAAGCTCCTGGAGAAGCTCGAACAGCTCGGATTGAAGAAGGAAGATATCGAGCGGATGCTCGAACGTCTGGGCAAAAGCGACCTCGAGCAACTCAAAAAGCAGCTTGAGGAAAAGGGCCTGAACCAGCAACAGATCGAGAAGATGGCCAAGCAGTTGCAGCAACGGCAGCAGGCCGGGGCCATGTCCAAGAAGCTCGCCGACGCCATGAAGCAAAGCAGCAAGGCGAACCAGCCCGCGCAGATGAGCAACGCGATGGCCGGCATGTCACAGGCCGCCGATCAGCTCAGCGAGCTTGAGCAACTCGAACAGGAGATGAACCAACTCGACTCGGCCATGGCCGCCCTGCAGGACGCCCGAGATCAGATCGACAAGCAATGCCCCAGCTGAGGGGGCTCAGGCATGAAGGCCGGTCAGGCCTGTGGGGATTGCGACGGCAGCGGACAGGGCGGCGGCATGGGCAAGTACGGCCAAGGTCGCGGCGGCAAAGCCCCCGAGGAGCAGACCAACGTCGCCTTTAAGACCGAGCGCGGCAAGGTCCACACCGGAAAGGGCGCTATTGTTGGACAGTTCCTCGTGGACGGCGAACAGGTAAAGGGCGACGTCAACGCCAACCTCGTGGAACTCGTCTCCGCGGCGGAGCGCGACGCCAGCGACCGCATCAATCGCGACCGCATCCCCCGCCAATACCACAAGGCCGTCAAGGCATACTTCTCCAACATCCAACGCACCGTCGCAGGGGAAAAGCAGAAACCAGAACTACCCGACGCCGACAAGCCGCCAGAGCAAACGGAACCCGCCGACCCCGAAAAGCCCTCGCCGGGCGAGTAGAAGGCAGCCACTTTCGGCCGCTGGGGGCACTGGATTAGCACCGCCTGCCGGCTATCTGTCGCTCATTATTGGCTCGATAAGGCAGATTCTCCTTGACCCGGCGTCCGCCCCGGTGGTAGGCTAACCGCGCTTTTTCCTCAGGTCGTTCGAGCGAGCAGTTACATGATGGGCCTTCGGCTGCATTCGCAAGGTCGCGGGCGCGCCTATCCACGAGGCGCGGGCTCGTTCCGTGGTTACGCACATTCAAGTCGCGCCGCGAGGCGCGGGAGCTTTGGTCGCAAGCGGAGGATCAAGTGATGATGCGCGCATTTCCAGACAACATGGGAACCAGGGTTTGGCTCACCGCGGGTGTCTTGCTCGTCGGAGGTTCGATCGGACTCCTTGCCCGCGAGCCGATACCCGGAAAGGCGCCGGCGCGCGGCACAGCGCCGGAGCAGATCGACGAGGCTGACGTCGAGCCGGCCGAGGAGGCCCCCGGGGACTTCGAGGCGGTCATGGTCGTCAGCGAGACCGAGCCTTGGAACGACCCTGCCAGGTTCGCTTTCGACGACGATGAGACCAGCGAGGATCAAAACGGCCGAGTCCAGGTCGCCCCAAAGCCGCTGGGCCCCGCGGCCGACGGCACGTTGAGTGTTCTGGTTCACCTCGATCGTAACCTAGATGTCGCCGCCGTAGCCGGCGGCGTGAGTCCCGTCAGGGCGTCGCTAAGGCAGTGGGTAGCCCAGCGCCGCGCGAGAATCCAATATGAGTATGAAATCCTCCCCAACGTGGTGAACGTTCGAGGGGTCCTTCCGGCCGACGTGGCCGCCCTCCGCTGGCTCCCCGGCGTTCTCAGGGTGGAGGACGATTACGAAGTTCACACCTATCACAACGACAGCATGCCTCTCATCCGCGCCTATCAGACTCAGCTTCAGGCCGCAGGCTTCAGCGGCGTGGACGGCACCGGTATTCGCTGCTGTGTCATCGACACGGGGATCGACTCGAACTCGATCATGTATTCGACGCGCATCGACGCCGCCGCGGGGTGGGACTTCGTCAACAACGATCCCAATCCCGAAGACGACAATGGTCACGGCTCACACTGCGCGGGCACGGTGCTCGGCGGAGCCAACGTCACCGCCGATTTCGCTTGTGCGGCGACGGGTCCGGAGAACATGCAGGGCGTGGCCCCCGCGGCGACGCTGATCGGCGTGAAGGTCCTTGCCGCCAACGGCAGCGGATCGTTCTCCAACGTGATCGCGGGCATCAACCGCTGTGCGTCCACCACACTGCCCGGAGGGCAGGCGGACGTCATCAGTCTCAGCCTCGGCGGTGGGCAATTCACCGGGACTTGTGACACGGACACCGCCGCCATAGCGGTTAACAACGCCGTGGCCGCCGGCGTCGTGGTCGTGGCGGCGGCCGGGAACAACGGCTTCACCAACGCCGTCGGCACTCCCGCGTGCGCCTCCGGAGCGATCACTATCGCGGCGACGTACGACGAGAACTACCCGAACTGCGATTTCCCCAGCCAGACGTCGTTTTCCTTCTGTCTGAATAGCTTCTGTACCTTGACCTGTACGGACAACAACCCGGTCGCCGACCAGCGCTGCTGCTTCAGCAACCGCAGCACGAAGATCGACGTGGCCGCGCCCGGCTGCATCACTTTTTCGGACGACTACGCCGTGCCCGCAGGGAACGGGCTCATCGGGTTCTGTGGCACCAGTCAGGCCACACCACACGTCGCCGGCTTGGCTGCCCTCCTTCTGGACGCGAATCCGTCGCTAACCCCCTCACAAGTGCGCACCCACATTCGCAACGGCGCAATCGACAAGGGCACGGCGGGATTCGACACGTCTTACGGATACGGCCGCATCGACGTGATCAACAGCTTGAACTTGGCTGCTCCTCCGGGGTGCACCTCCGATCCGCAGTGCAGCGACGGCCTCTTCTGCAACGGCGCGGAAGTCTGCAACGCGGGCACGTGCCAGGCCGGCACGCCCCCCAACTGCGCCGACAGCGTGGCCTGCACCACGGATACCTGCAACGAAGGAACCGACTCTTGTGATCACACCCCTAACCACGGGGCGTGCAGCGATGGCCTGTTCTGCAATGGGTCGGAGGTGTGCAACGTGACCCTGGGTTGTCAGGCCGGTACGCCGCCTAACTGCGCGGATAGCGTCGCCTGCACCGTGGACTCCTGCAATGAATCCACGGATTCCTGCGACCACGTGGCCAACAACGGCCTCTGCGACGATGGGTTTTTCTGCAACGGGGCGGAAGTCTGCCACGTCACGCTTGGGTGTCAGGCGGGAAGCGATCCCTGTCCCGGCCAGAGCTGCGATGAAGGCGGCGATGTCTGCGTGGAGTGCGTGATCGATGCGGACTGCGACGACGGCCTATTCTGCAATGGCGGCGAAACCTGCAATGCGGGCACGTGCGTAGCCGGCACGGCCCCCAACTGCGCCGACAGCGTGGCGTGTACGACGGACTCGTGCAACGAGTCCACGGATTTTTGTGACCACACGCCCAACCATGGCGCCTGCAGCGACGGCTTATTCTGCAACGGCTCGGAGGTCTGCAACGTGACGCTGGGTTGTCAGGCCGGTACGCCGCCCAACTGCGCGGACAGCGTTGCCTGCACCGACGACTCCTGTAATGAAGCCACCGATTCGTGCGACCACGTGGCCAACAACGGCCTCTGCGACGATGGGCTCTTCTGCAACGGGGGCGAAACGTGCCATGTCACCCTCGGGTGCCAGGCGGGAAGCGACCCCTGTCCCGGCCAGAGCTGCGATGAGGGTGGCGATGTCTGCGTGGAGTGCGTGATCGATGCGGACTGCGACGACGGCCTGTTCTGCAATGGCGGCGAAACCTGCAATGCCGGTACGTGCCAGAGCGGAACCGCGCCCAATTGCAACGACGGTGTCGCCTGCACGGACGACTCCTGCAATGAATCCACGGACTCGTGTGATCACGCCGCTAACAACGGTCTCTGCGATGACGGCTTGTTCTGCAACGGCGTGGAGACCTGCAACGTCACCCTCGGTTGCCAGCCGGGCTCTGATCCATGCGGCGGCCAGCCCTGCATCGAGGCCACCGACACGTGCGGCGGACGGAACATCTGGATGGCTTTCACCACGGCGACGACCGTTCCGGGCTTGGGCTCGGTGGCGAATGAAGACATCGTCGCCTACAACACCGCCAGCGGCACCTGGTCATGGGTCTTCGATGGCAGCGACGTGGGGCTGAGCAGCTTGGTGATCGACGGCGTCGCGCGATTAGCGAGCGGCGACATCCTCTTGTCGTTCACAGTTTCGGCGTCCATCCCCGGCATGACCGGCGGACCCAGCGGCACAACCGCCGACGATTCGGACATCGTCCGGTTCGTGCCCACGTCCCTGGGCAGCACCACGGCCGGTTCGTTCGTCTTCTACTTCGACGGCAGCGACGTTGGTCTGACCACGGATGCCGAGGACGTCGACGCGATCTCCCTGACCAGCGGCGGCAGTCTGGTCGTCTCCACTGAGGGCGCCTTCAGCGTGACCGGCCTCAGCGGGCAGGATGAGGACCTGCTGACCTTCAACGCCACGAGCCTGGGATCGGTCACCTCGGGCAGCTTCCAGATGTACTTTGACGGAAGCGACGTCGGTCTCTCCACCACCGCCGACGAGGACGTGGACGCCGCGGGCCTTACGCCTGGAGGGAAGATTCTCTTGTCGACGTTCGGACCGTTCTCGGTGCCCGGTGTGTCCGGCAGCGACGAAGACGTCGTCGAGTTTACGCCCACGTCGACGGGCAGCGTCACCGCCGGCAGCTACATCATGCTGCTCGATCTCAGCGCCATCGGCATTGATCCGACCGAGGACGTAACCGCGGTCGAAGAAGTCCCGTAGCGCGCGGAAAGCGCCTTCCTGAGTCTACGCGGGGCGGGTGCGTCTGACAGCACCCGCCCCTTTCTTTTCGCGGATTCGAGCGTACCGGTGCGTCATTGCCGGTCACGCAGCCTTGTTGCCGCATCGCGAGCCTGCTTATCCGAGGGATCGAGTTGAAGGGCCCGCGCGAACGCTCCTTGAGCTTCCTCCCGCCGCCCGATCTGCTCCAAGGCTACGCCCAGATTGTAATGGGCGCCGATCAAGTTTGGCTCGATGGACAGTGCCGCACCATAGTGTTCCACGGCTTCCGCGAACGCCCCCCGAAGCGCCAATGCCTGGGCCAAGTTGTTATGCGCCTCCGCGGAACTTGGCTGATCTGCAACTGCCCTTTGAAAGTAACTCTCCGCGCCCGGAAGGTCGCCCGACTCCGCCAAGGCCACGCCCACGTTCATCCAGGCCATCGCGTCGAGCCGCCGCTCGTCCTGCACGGACACGTTCACCAAGATGCCGGCCAATAGCGCGACCAGCGCCGGTGCTCCGCAGCGAACATAATCGCGGCGCTTCCATGCGTCCCACAGGTGTACGACCCCGGCGGCCGCGAAAGGAACGAGCAGCAGCGCGATGGGATAGCGATATCTTGCGAGCACATAGAACGACGCGACCGCCGCCGCCATGGTTGCCATCATCCCCTGCAGCACCCAAAGCCTGCGTCGCTCGCTCCATGTCGCCATCAGCCCGATTGCAGCGAGCGGCAGAAGCACGCCGAAGTGCCACACCCCCCCGAGAGCCCACAAGACCATCGAGGATTCTCGATATACGTAGTAGCTCTCCGCGTCGGCGATCTCATACCGGTTGATAACTATGAGGACCTTGCGGCCCATCAGTTTCAGCCAGCCGGCCCAATCACCGCGGATTTCCGCCCAGGCCTTCCCCATCCAATAGCGCGACACTTCCCGTTGGCTGAGCGGCCGGCCCGTCGCCTGCTGTGCCAGCGCCGTGGCATCACGGCGCTCGAAGGCCGGCGTCTCATGCCCGCGAACCAGTGGCCGGTAGCGGCCATCCGCCCCGCGGTGGTTCCCAATGTAGAAGTTCGGACCCGCCTGGAACGTCGACACCGACCACTCGCCGCTCACCCATCGGTTTCGCAGAGCGACTGGAAACAACACGAGCGCCGCGCCCAGGATCAGGACACACGTGGCAGTCGTTGGGGCTACGTGTCTTCGAGTTGCAATCGGCAATTGGCAATTGGCATTTGGCAATCTCCACGCCCAAACCGCGAGCACGGCAATCCACACCATGGCGTTTTCGCGGGTGATCGACAGAAGTCCGGCAAGCAAGCCGGTCGCTGTCAAGGCATACCACGCGGGCGTCCGCGCCGTCCACGCGATGGCCGCGACCAGCGCGCAGACCAGGAGGCCTGTCAGCGAGGCCTTCTGGACGATCCCGTCGAAGTACACCGCTGGGGCGTACATTGCGAGCATCCACCCCGCCGTGATGCCGACGCGGCGCCCGAAGAGGCGGCCGGCGCCCACGCACACGAACCCGCACGCCAGCGCGCCCCAAACCGCCTGCAACAGGCGGATTGTCCACACGCTCTCGCCGAACGCCGTGAACCCTACAGCCAATACGTAGGGATATAGCGGCGCCTGATAGAAACCCTCCGATCCCAGCCAATCCCCCCCCGCGATCCGCTGCGCCCACGCGAAGTACTCCGCGGCGTCACCGACCAGGTGCCGCACCGTCGGCACTTGACTCGTCTCCCACACAAAGGCGAGCCTGACGATGAGCGCCGCCCAGACGATCGCGAGGACCCCCCTTCGGGCGGCGCACCTGCGACCCAAGCCTCTTAATATGACCTGCATCATCCGTTGGGTACCCACCGCCAACGCGTGGGTATACTCTCTTGTCTAGGTGTTGTCCCTCTTGGCCAGGGGCTTGACACGTGGTACACTTTCCGCACGTAACCTATTGTGGGTCGAGTACTTAAGGCGAATGTGCAGCGACCCGGACGCGACAGGCGTACCCTCGGCCAGGCGGGAAAACCGGCCCGGGTCGGGCCCATTGGAAGCTTGCGCGCGGGAGCGGATTTGTAAGTTTCTGCAAACTGCCAAGCATGCGGGACCGTTTGAAAGAATGTAGAAGCCGGAGCGGTGTACTTCAGCGGCCCGATCGCCGCCTCCGAATGAGCGTGAAGCAGAACGGGTCGGAGTGAGCCGCTAGGACCTTGCAAGCGAACCCCAACCATCTCGGTGCTCCGCCAGGAGAGACCCGCGCGTCCTCGAGCGAGCAGGTCCTGCTCGGCGATTTCGAGCTCCGCCGGGAGATCGGCCGCGGCGGCATGGGGACCGTCTACGAGGCTTGGCAACGCTCCCTCCAACGAGTCGTCGCCCTCAAGGTCCTCGCCCGTCATGTCAGCGCCACGCCCAAGGCGATCCTTCGTTTTCAGCGCGAGGCCCAAGCGGCCGCCAAGTTGCATCATACGCACATCGTGCCCATCTTCGCCCAGGGCGAAACCGACGGCACGCACTACTATGCCATGGAGTTCGTCGACGGGACAAGCCTCAACCACATCATCGCCGAAATGCGCGCCATCGCGGCGCCCGATGCATCCACGGTCGACCTGGCCGAGACAGTGGCCCTTCCTCAACGGGAACGCGATTCGCAGGACAGCGCCGCGACCGTGCCGGCCGCGAGCCCATCCCAGTCGGCGGTCAAGCCCAGCTCTTGGGAACATTTTCACCGCGTCGCCGAGCACATGGCCGATGTCGCCGATGCCCTGGATTATGCACACCAGCGCGGCGTCATTCACCGTGACATCAAGCCGCACAACCTCTTGCTCGGCAGCGACGGCCGCCTGCGCGTCTCCGACTTCGGGCTCGCTCGACTCGCCGAGCAGCCGGGCGTCACCCTCACCGGGGAGGTCATCGGCTCGCCGCTGTACATGTCGCCCGAGCAAATCAGCGGCAACCCCGAGCAGGTGGACCCGCGAGCGGACATCTATTCCCTCGGCGCTACCATGTATGAATGGCTTACGCTCAGCCCCCCGTATCCCGGCGAGACGCGCGAACGGGTCATCAGCCGCATCCTCAGCTCGGACGCCACGCCTCCCCGTTCGATCAATCCGGCGATTCCGCTGGATCTGGAAACGATCTGCCTGAAGGCCATCGAGCGGAACCGAGAAAGGCGCTACCGCAACGCGGCGGCGATTCGCGATGACCTGCGCCTCTTCCTCGCCAGCCGTCCCATTGTGGCCCGTCGCACCGGACTCATCGGGCGCACCGCCAAGTCCATCGCCCGGCATCAGTTTGCCTCACTGGCGACCGCCGCGGCCGTGATCGGCTTGGCCCTGACGTGGGCTCTGTGGTCCTCGAAGCGCACGGCGCACGAACAGACCCAGGCGGCGGTGCAAGCGCGAGTGACCGAGGAGCTCGCCGTCGACCTCCTGAGTCGACCGGATATTCTGGAGCAGTTCCAAGCGCAATTCCGCAGAGGGTTGCCGCTGGAAGGTCAGGCAGCGCTCCTGGTGGCCGAGAAGGCGCTGCCCAACCTCGCGCAAGCCGGCAACCTGCTCGGCGGCTTGACCGGCGCCGACGGCTCGAACGCTCCTTCCGTGGGCTCGCCCGCGTCGCTGGTTCGACGACTGGGCCAGGAGTTTTATCGCGCGGTCGTGCCTCGGAATTGGCCGGGTACCTCGGCGGACGAGTCCACGGCGCATCTCAAAGAGGCTATCCATCGTTGGCAAGCCAACGACATCGAAGGCGCCCTTCAACTGCTGGACGCCTACCTGCGAGTGAAGGCTGACGATTTCGAAGCCCGTCAGCTTCACGCCTTGCTCAGCGGGCAGCTCGGCCGCTATAAGGATGTGGCCGCGGATGGAGAGTTTCTCCTTTCCCTGCGCGCTCAAGTTCCCCACGGATACTTCTGGCGGGCACTGGCCCAACTGCTGCTCGAACAGACCGAGGACAGCGTTTTGGATCTCACCAAGGCGGCCACGCTCGAAGGCCCAACCTCGTGGATCAAGGCCCTCAACGGACTCGCCTTGATACAGTTGCAGCGGCCGATCGACGCCGTGACGCACTTCGATGACGCGCTGGCGGGATCGCCCGGGCTGGTGATCGCGCGACTGGGCCGGGCCCTGGCCCACTTGGCCGCCGGCAGGCACCGCGACGCCGTCGCCGATGCCACTGAAGTCCTCCGTCTGGAGCCGGAGAACGCCGACGCCCTCACCATTCGCGGCGACTCGTACGTGCTGCTCGCCGACTACGCCGCCGCCGCGGGCGATTACCAGGAAGCCATGTCCATCGCGGGGCGCACACAAGCGCTCGGCGTGCGCTATCTCGGCGCCATCATGCAACGACATCGCGCCGAAGCCCAAGATGGGCAGCCCGCCGCGCAGCCCGACGCCCAGACCCAACCCGCCACCCCCGACCCCGACGACTCCGGCGCACCGCTTTTCAAGTGGCTCTCTCGCAAAGTCTGGCCGCGATCCGGCAACTGACCAAGCGCACGCACTACAATCATCAGTCCTTGGACCAACATAGCCGCCCGCCCCGCCGTCGGCGCGGCGCTCTCCGCTGCTCGCCGCGCCAGAGCGTCGCCCCGTGCTTATCTGGGTGGAATGGATAAGCACGGCCCGTCCCTTTGTCCCTTCGTACCTGCGTCGCTTATCATCATCACGTGCCTGAACGTCGCCCAGCCAGACTCCCGTTCGAGCGCAAGGGTCATGCCCGGCGCGGCGGGAGCGGGGTGCGCGTCATCGTCACTGGCCAGGTCGGCCTGGACAAGAAGCCTTTCCTGCAACAAGTGGTCGAAATCGCCCGCGAGAACGGCCACGAGGTCAAGCTCTTCAACGTCGGCGACATGATGTGCGCCGAGGCCCCGGATATCGTTCGCGGACGCATCCTCGATCTCTCGCGGCAGCGGCTTTCTTCGCTGCGCAAGAGCGTGTTCAAGGACATTCTGAGCGCCGCGGCCGAGGGGGTGAACCTGATGGTTAACACCCATGCGACCTTCCGTTGGAAGCACGGCCTGTTTCACGCCTACGACCACGATCAAATGCGCGAGCTCGACGCCGACCTGTACGTCACCCTCGTCGACAACGTCGATGCGATACACGAAAGGCTGGTGCGCGAGCATGAGCTGCGGCATACGCTCAAGGACATTCTCGTCTGGCGCGAAGAAGAAGTCGTGGTGACGGAGGCCATGGCCGAGGCCATTGCCGGCTACGGCCGCGCGTTCGTAGTTTCACGTGGCAACCCGCGGATCAATGCCCAGGCGCTGTACCGGCTGATGTTCGAGCCCCATCGAAAACGGGTATACCCTTCCTTTCCCATGACCCACGTGATCGCCATGCCCCAGGTCCTCGCGGAGATCGAGAAGTTTCGAGATTCACTCGCCGCGCACTTCATCATCTTCGACCCCGCGGACTTAGACGAGAAACGCCTGCTGTTCGACGCCGGCGAGGCCACCAAGCGAGGCGATGATTCCTTCGTCATCGAAATGAATGGGGGACACCTGCGGCTGAGCGTCAGCGAGATTACGCAAATCGCCCGTGACATCGACGCGCAGATTTACGCCCGCGACTTCAAGCTCATCGATCAATCCGACATGATCGTCAGCTACATCCCGGTGCTTTCCGACGGCAGGCCCGGCATTTCCTCCGGCGTGGAGCGCGAGCTGCAACACGCCTTCGAGAGCACCAAGGAAGTGTACGTCATCTGGCGGCCCGATGAGGAACCCTCGCCGTTCATTACCGAGACCGCCACGGCCGTCTTCCGATCACTCGATGAACTGTTCACGTCCTTTCAGAGGCGTGGATACATCCAGGCGCGCCAACTGCATGAACCGAAGCTGCGCTGCTAAGCAGCCATATATTATCAGACGTTACATCCGCTTCCGCTCCGAACGCCTTGAGATCGCCGCGACCGCAGTGGTCTACGGCGTGTCCGACCTCGGTTCTTTAAGGGGGGATCGGCCCCTTCCGATAGATGCGTGAGCGGTCGGGGAGGGCGTGTGCTCTCCCAAGAAGAATCAAGACCATCGGCGCCGATGGTCCCCTTTGACTTATCCGCTTCAAGAGTTTCGGACCCCGTAACCCCAAGGAGAACCTGATGAGCACCACCACCACCTATCCCGGCACGACGAACCTCGAGTCAGGGACCTGCTGCGGCACGACGATCCCGTTCGAGAGCATTCAGCAGCCCGGTTGCTACATTTGCAACTGGAGCGGCCACCTGCTCCGCGTTCCTGAGGATGGCGTCGCCCCCGGTCGCAGCCCGCTGGTCAACATCATCGGCACCGAGCCGCTGTTTGTGACCAAGCTCAGCGACAACCCGTTCATCACCATTACCAAGGCGAAGATGATCGCCAGCAACCTGGACTGCAGCGTCAACTTCTAAGCCCGGCGATCTTCAACGCCGAAGCGACAATCGAGCGGCGAGGTGCATGACGGTGCGCCTCGCCGCTTTCTTTTTTGCGCGCGGATTCTGAATTCGCCACCAAGCAGCGGCGACGGTTGCATCCGCCGCGCGGCAGTATGGTGATGCGGCCCGTGCAAGCCTTTTCAGGGTTGCCAAGCCGCTTGCCGCACGCGATGCATGGTCCCCCGAACCTTCACTCTCAGTCCTGCCATCGCTTTTTCGCGGGATCGTGAGTCGCCTCCAGCCGTTGCAGACAAGTCGCAGAATCTGCCGACAACGCTTTCTACCGCGTCGGGAACCGCGGTTCGAACCGGCTCAGGATGGGCACGATGTCGAAGTGGTCGATGTTTCGCGATGCAGCGGCGGGCAAGTGGCAGTTTCCGCTGCTTCTGGTCTCGCTTGTTTGCCTGGCCGCATCGCTCTATCGCGCAGCCCCGCGCCCTTCTCGTCTTCCCCTGCCGCAAGCGATCACGCAGCTCGAATCGCTCGTCGAGTCGGGCGTGTACGGTCACGCACTGGAACTTGGCGATGTTCTCCTCGCGCGTGAGGACTGCGAGGCGCCGCAGGCGGCGCCGATCCGACGGCTGCTGGCGCGGTCAGGATATGCACAAGCGTCGCGTCGTCCGGGCGGCTCGATCGCGGGCGGGCGCTATGTCGTCGAGCAATACCAGAAGGCGGAGAGCGGCGGCGCCGAGCTTACGGGGGACGATCTGAGCAAGGTCGCTCGCGCCTTGGAGTGGCAGGGCCAGTTCTCCGCGGCGATCGAGTACTACCAGCGCGCCTTGGCCTGCGGCGCCAGCGAGCCGTGGGAACTGCGCCGCCATGTGCTCGAAACGACCCGGGACCGTCTCCAAGCCTCGCCGGGGGAGTTGCGCGAGCAGCTCGGCGCGTTCCTTGGTGAGGTACCGGATTCGCGCCCGGACTTGCGGCTATGGGCAGTGGAGGAACAGCTCACTGTTCTCGAAGAGCTGGGTCAGGTTGACGACAGCGGGCAGCTCCTGGCCGAGAACGCCGGTCATTTCGCCGAGTCTGAATTCCGCAATCGCTTCGAATACCTCGAAGCCATGCGGCTCTACAAGGTCGGGGAGTTCGATCAAGCGGAGCGGCAATTGCGGGCCCTGCGGAATCGGCTCCGGCGCGACGACGCTGTCCATGCAATGAGCGGATGGCTGCTCGGCCGCGTGGTGCTCCGCGACGGCGGATCGCAGCGCCCGCTCGAAGCCCTTTCATTCTTTGAGGACGTAGTGCGGAGTCACCCGTCGGGTCCCTACGCGGCGGCCAGTCGAGTGGGAATGGGCGAGGCGCTGGCGCTGCTCGAACGGCACGACGAGGCCGCCGCTGCCTATGAAATGGCGCTTGCCGACCTGGAAACGCTCGGCGAGCAGAGGATCGTCAGCCACAGCCTGCTTGCGGTTTCCCTGGCTGTTGCGTCCGAGGCGCAGCGACAAAACGACCGCCTGCAACCGGCGGTCGATTACGCCCGGCTGGCTGTTCGGCTCGTGGATCGCAACCGGGTCGATCAAGCGTCGGTCGTGCTGCAACAGTTCGCGGGCGCGGCGCAACAACTCGCCGAGAATGCTCAAGACGAAACGGTGGCGGCGGAGTTGCACGCTGATGCCGGGGCCGCGTACCTGGAAATCGCCAAGCTCAACGTTCTGCACGACCGCCGCGCCGCGGAAGCGAGCTGGCAGGCGGCTGAAGCGTATGCCAAGGCGCGTGACACCGCGCAGGCTGTCAAGCTCTTTGAGCAGTACACTCTCGAGCGACCTGGCGATCCGCTGGTCCCTAGGGCGTGGCTGCGCATCGCCGAACTGCGCCGCGAAGCTCGCCAACTTCGTTCTGCCATCGTCGCGTATCAGGAGTGCTATCGTCGGTTTCCGCGCACATTGGATGGGGCCCGCGCTCTGGTCCCTCTGGCGCGTTGCTATCTCTCTTTCGGCTCCGATGAACTCGAGCTTGCCGAGAAGACTCTGCGCGTCGTCCTGGAAGAATCCGATATCTTCACCCCGGAAGCGCCGGAGTTCGCCGACGCGCTTTTCCTTTTGGGAGACGTGCTCTCTCGGCGCAGCGAGTTTGAGCGCGCCATCTCCACCCTCGAAGAAGCCATCGAGCGCTATCCAAATGATCCGCGCGTGTCTCGGGCCCGGTTTCTGCTTGCCGACGCCTATCGCCGCAGCGGGCTGGCTTTGCGTGAAAAGCAGGCCGGGGTTGCCTTCAACGCTCCGGTCGAAGGCCTTCGCGCGGAATCGACGGCGCGTCTAGCGGCGGCGGGAGAGCTCTTTCGCCAGGTGATCGACGAGTTCGAACTGCACGCCGAGCCGCGCGATCGGCTGGACCAGATGTATGAGCGTCATGCACGGTTCTGCGAGGCCGACTGCTATTTCGAGATGCGGGATTATCGCCGGGCGCTGACGCTCTATGAGGAAGCCGCGGGAAAATACAAGGACCTGTCCGCGGCGCTGGCCGCCTACGTGCAGATCATCAATTGCCATGTGTTCCTGGGGCGACCGGAGGAGGCTCGGGCGGCGCTCGGTCGAGCCCTCGTCCTCGTGGAGGGATTGTCTCAGGAGGCGTTTGACTACGGCGTCGCTCCGCAGACGCGGGGCGACTGGAAAGAGTATTTTGCCTGGCTCGGCGAGGCCGAGGTGTTTTGACCGGGAGCACCAATGACCATGCACATGCTGGACGAGCACCTTGGGGAGTCGGCGCTGGAGGCACGCACGGACGTATTAGGACTGCTTCGACGCCAAGCCACCCTCTTTGCGAAGCTGGAGCAGTTCGCCTCGCGGCAGCGCGACCTGGTTCGAGCGGACGACGCCGGGCCGTTGCTCTCGCTGCTGGCGGATCGGCAGAAGCTCGCCGCGGAACTTACTGGGATCGCGACACGCCTGGCGCCGGTGCGGGCCGGCTGGTCCAGCTTTCGCCAGTCGTTGGACGAGTCGCAACGCGCCGAGGCCGACGGGCTGCTCACCGACTGCTCCCAGCGCTTGCTGCGGGTCATCGAGGGCGACGAGACGGACGCCCGCGTGCTGTCGTTGAAGAAACAAGCCGTGGTGGTCGAGATTCGCGCGGCCCACACAGCGGGTGGGGCGCTGGCGGCCTATCGAGGGCCCGCGCCGCGCGGCGAGTCGGCAGTGCGATTGGATGAATCGTCATGACCCCGACGACGACGGTCGGCCATGAGCCGGACCTTGCAGTGATCCTGCGGACGTACAACGACGTGACCGAGCGTTTGAAGCGCTCCCACGAGGCGCTGCAATCCGAGGTCGTGCGCCTGCACGACGAGCTGCACGAGAAGAACCGCGAACTGGATCGCCGCGAACGTCTGGCCGCCTTGGGGGAGATGGCCGCCGGACTTGCTCACGAGATACGCAACCCGCTCGGGGGGATCGGACTCTACGCGTCGCTCCTGGAGAAGGACCTCGCCGACCGGGCCCACGAACAGGGGATTGCGCGGCGGATCAGCGCCGGCGTGCAAAACCTTGAGAAGATCGTCCGAGACATTCTCTCGTTCTCCGGAGATGCGCCGCCGCGGCCGGCGGATGTGCGGCTGGGGCCGATCGTGGATTCCGCCGTAGCCCAGACGGCCGCTCAGGCTCGCGCCCGCGGCATCGACGTCATCGTCGGTCCCAAGTTGCACGACGCTGAGGCGCGCTGCGACGCGAGCCAGATCGAGCGCGCCCTGCTCAATCTGATCTTGAACGCCATCGATGTCGTCGCTGATCGCGGGCACGTGTGGATACGCTGCGTGCCCGGCGACGCCGACATCGTGGATATCATGGTCGAGGACGACGGGCCGGGCATCGGTGCCGGCCATCTGCACCGGATCTTCAACCCGTTCTTCACCACGAAAGATCACGGAACGGGGCTGGGTCTGGCGATCGTACACCGCATCGCGGAAGCCCACGGCGGGCGGGTCAGCGCTCGCAATCGGCGCGAGGGCGGGGCGTGTTTCGTGCTCTCTTTGCCGACGAGCTGCGGTTCAAAGCCCGCACAGACGCTCGCGCAGGCTGAAGCCCGCGGCTCGGGACGGCGACATGTTGCTCGTTGCGCAGGAGCTATGGAGTAACTATGGCCAACATCGCGGTTGTGGATGACAAGGAAATCCTGCGGGATTCGCTGGCAACGGCGCTCTCCCGCGAAGATCACAGGGTCACGTCCTTTGCGGACCCGTTGGAGGCGATGATCCAACTCAAGAGTAAGTCGTTCGACGTGATCCTCAGTGATCTCAAGATGCCTCGGATGGACGGTCTAACCTTGATTCGAGAGCTGCGCGCCGCGGGGTGCGACACTCCGATCATCGTTATGACGGCGTATGCGACGGTGGCGACGGCTGTCTCGGCGATGAAGCTGGGGGCCTTCGACTATATCCAGAAGCCCTTCGAGGTCGAAGCCGTGGCCGTGCTGATCGAGCGGGCCCTCGAACATGCTCGCCTTCGACAAGAGAACGAGGCCTTGCGGACCACCGTCGATGAATACCATCGCCGTCGCACGCTGGTCGGTCAGGGCCAAGCGATGACAGCGCTTCGCGCGGAACTTGACCGGGTCGCAGCCAGTCATGCAACCGTGCTGGTAACGGGCGAGTCCGGCACCGGCAAGGAACTGGTGGCCGCGCATATCCACCACGCCTCGCCCCGCGCGGACCGGCCGATGCTCTGCCTGAACTGCGCGGCACTGTCCGCGAACTTGCTGGAGAGCGAGCTGTTCGGCCACGAACGCGGGGCGTTCACGGGGGCGGACCGCACGCGAAAGGGCCGCTTCGAGCTGGCCGACGGCGGGACACTGCTGCTCGACGAGATTTCCGAGATGGCGTTGCCTCTCCAGGCGAAGCTCCTTCGCGTCTTGCAGGAGGGCGAGTTCGAGCGCGTGGGAAGCAGCGTCACACGACGCGCGGACGTCCGCGTGATCGCCACGACGAACCGGAACCTCGACGAATGGGTCTCGAAGAAGAGATTTCGCGCCGACTTGTTCTACCGCCTCAACGTGCTCCCGGTGGCCGTGCCGCCGGTGCGCGATCGGACCGAGGATGTGGCCGAGCTGGTTGAGCACTTTCTCCAACAGGCCGCATCGTGCGACGGGTCGTCGCAGCGCGCGGTGACGGCGGAGGCCATGCGCCTGCTCGCTGGGTATTCCTGGCCGGGCAACGTCCGCGAACTGGAGAACCTCTGCCGCCGCGCCGCGACGCTTTGCACGGGCAATGAGATCGACGCCGACCTCATCGAGCCTTGGCTGCGCACCACGCCCGCAGGCGAATCGGGAATGGGCGTGCTGCGCGAGGGTCGAATGCTGGAAGATATGGAGCGGCAGCTCATCGAGAAAATGCTGACGAAACACCACGGCCACCGGGTCAAGACCGCCAAGGCCTTAGGCATGGGCGTGCGGACGCTGGGCTTGAAGCTCAAGCAGTGGCGCGATGAAGCCCAAGAGCACCCGCGGGTGCTCGTCGGCGCGGAGGCGTGAGAGGGCGCAGCTTTTGCCGATCGCGCAGCGTGTGCACGGTCGACTGGCGGGCAAAAACTGTTGGATGGGGCGCGGCGCAGGCGACGCCGTCCTGGCATCGTCCATGCCCCGGTGAATGTGGACTCGCAGGAAGGGCGTTTCGTTCGCCAGGAGGTAGGCGTTGTTCCTTTCAGATGTATCCGATCGCGGCGCCATGCCGGCACTCATCAAGACGCTGGCCTTCAACGAGGCGCGTCTACGCATGATCGCCGAGAACGTCGCCAACGCGGATACGCCGGGCTACCGGGCGAAGCAACTGAACGTCGATGCGTTTCGGCAGGCCCTCGGCGAGGCCCTCACCGCGCGCCGGACGGACCCGAGCCGCCCATTTGTCGTCGAGAGCGGCGGAGAGGTCGCCACGCTGGCAGACGGCTCACTGCGGATCACGCCGAGCGAGAAGCCCGTGGACAACGTGCTTTTTCATGATGGAACCAACGTGTCGGTGGAGCGAGAAATGGCCGACCTCGCCCAAACGGGGATGACGCACGAACTGGCTACCGCCCTCTTGCGAGACCGAGTCCACCGCTTGCAGACGGCGATCCGAGGAACGGTGTAGACCAAGGCGTAGCGAACTCCCGGTGAGTGCGCTAGGAACTTAACGAGATATGTTTTCGACCCTAGATATCAGTACCTCGGCCCTGGTCGCTCAGCGTACCAATCTCGACGTCATCGCCGGGAACATCGCCATGAAGGACGTGACCCGCGACGAACACGGCAACCCAAGTCCGTTCCGCCGGCGGGTGGCGTTGTTCGCGTCGGGCGATCCGTCGCGCGGTAGGGATGCGGCGGGCGTTCACGTGGCGGGAATCGTCGAAGACTCGACTCCGCTTGGGCTGCGCTGGGACCCTGGCCACGTCGATGCTGTGAAGGACGGCCCGCAGAAGGGCTATGTCAGCGTGTCCAACGTCGATGTTCACACCGAAATGGTGAACGCGATGGTGGCCGCGCGGGCCTACGAGGCCAACGTCACCGTGGCTGAAATGGCCAAGAAAATGGCAGCCACGACGATCAGTCTGATCATCTAGGCCGGCAGGAGGGTCTGATTCGTGCCTGATCCCATCGCTCTAGGCGGCTTGGTTCCACCGGTGGCGGCTTCCGCGCCAGCTGCAGCAGCGCCGACGGCGGCTGCCGGCAAGAGCTTCCAAGCCGTTTTGTTGGAGAGTTTGGATGAGGTGAATCGCCTGCAGGCGGAGGCGGACCAGGGCGTGCAGCGATTGCTCACCGGGCAAACGGACAACGTCGCCGAAGTGATGGCCGCAGTGAACAAAGCCGGCATCGCCTTCGACCTGCTCATGGAAATCCGAAACAAGCTCGTGGACTCGTACAGGGAAATCCAGCAGATGCAGGTGTGATGAGGCAGCCACGAAGCGACGAAGCCACGAAGCCACGAAGGAACATGAGAAAGGCGTAGCCGACGATGGAACGACTGCGACAGCTTCTCAATCATATTGGCTCACGCCTGGGTGTGCTCACGCTTTCGCAGCGCGTGGCGATCGGACTCTGCGCTGCGCTGGTTGCCGTATCGGTCCTCTGGCTCATGCAGTGGTCGACGACGCCGGACTTGGTGCCGCTGATCTCCAACGAATTCAGCTACGACCAGCTCGACGCCGCGGAGGCGGCGCTGAAGAGCAACGGCATCGAATACAAGATCACCGGCCCGCGCATCTTCATCCGCGTCGCCGACCGGCATAACGCCTTGCGTCTGCTGCACGCCGCCGACGCGCTGCCGGAAGGAAGTTTGTACGACATGGCGGCGGTCGTGGCCGACCAGAACCCATTCCAAGCCCCCGAGGCTCGCGAGTACGCCCAGAATTACGCGCGGGGCAATGAGCTGGCCAAGATCATCGCTACAGCGCCGTTCGTTAAGCAGGCCTCCGTCATCATCAATCCGCGCAGCAAGCGCCGCCTCGGAGGAACGGCCGACGTGCCCACCGCGTCCGTGGCCGTCACGCTCGACTCGCGCTATGAGCTCAACGAGTCCATGGTGGATGGCTTGGCGAAGCTCGTCGCCGGGGCAGTCGCCGGACTCAAGCCCCAGAACGTGTACATCACCGACACGCGCACCGGCCGCTCGCACTCCGTGCCCCACCCTGGCGATGCCGCCGGCTTCGACATCCTTAGCATGGAGAAAAAACGCGAAGCCCACTTGCTCTCGAAGATCCTGAGCAAGCTCGCGGATATTCCCGGAGTGCAGGTGGCCGTCTCCGTGGAGCTGGAGACCAGCAAGCGCGTCACGCAGCGCGTCAAGCACGACCAGGCGCAGCCCAAGACGGAGACCACACAATCGAGCGAGCAATCGGCGGCGGGCACGGCGAGCGAGCCGGGCGTGCAGGCGAACCTTGGTCAGGCAGTCGCCGCTTCGAGCGGCGGCGACACGAATTCGACGGAACAGACAAGCGTGGAGAACTTCGAGCCCAAGCTGGCCCAGACCGAGACCATTGAGCAACCCCCCTTTACGACGAAGAGCGTGATGGCGGCCGTGGGGATCCCGCGCAGCTTCATCGTCGGAGTCTTCAAGTCGCGCTTCCGAGACAAGGGCGACCCAACAGATGACGACGCAGAGTTCACGAAGATCCGCGACGAACAGGTTTCGCGGGTGAGGACCAGCGTTCAACGCATCGTCATGGCTAAGAACCCCACGGACGTCGAGGTCGATGTCTACCCCGATGTCGAATGGGGTCCGAGCGGACCGCCTCGGAGCGAGTCGCCCGCCGGAGTCGCGCAGGCCGGCGACGAAGGGGCGGACCCCCTCGGGTTGCTTCGCAGTTACGGACCGCAGGTGGGCCTCGCCTTCCTGGCCCTGGCGAGCATGGGCTTCATGATGCGCATGGTCCGCCGTGCCGCGACGATTCCCGCGAAGTTTACTATGCCGGAGGCCGACAGCGCGGAGGAGCCGATCCTCGCCGCGGGCACGAGCACGATCGGTCAGGCGGCCGCGTCCGAGACCATGCTTACCGGGCGGGAAGTGGACGATGAAACGCTGCGTTATCAGGAACTCGGCAACGAAGTGTCCAAGCTGGTCGAGGCCGATCCCGACGGAGCGGCCCAACTGATCCGCCGATGGATGGAGGACTGATTCCGAAGGCGTACGTCGCTCGGTGAAGGCACATGGCCAAACAAGCAACGGATGACTCGACCCTCACAGAGCAAGGTCCGCTGAAAGGCGTGACCAAGGCCGCCATCCTTCTGCTGAACATGGAGAAGGACGTCGCCGCAGCCGTACTGCGCCAACTCGATGAGGCGATCGTCGAAGACATCACTCGGGAGATCGCTCAACTCGACCTCGTCGGCACCGATGAGCGCGGCAGAGTCATTGAGGAGTTCTACAACATCGCCCTCGCGCGGTCCTACGCCAAACAGGGCGGCCTGCCCTATGCCAAGTGGCTGCTGCAAAAGTCCCTGCCGCCGGAAACCGCGTCGCACGTGATGAAGCTCATCGAGCACCAGGTTCATCGGCGCCCCTTCTCGTTCCTCGCGAAGACCGATCCCGAGAACCTGCTGACCTTCATTCAGGACGAGCACCCGCAGACCATCGCCCTGATTCTCTCGCACCTGCCCAGCGCCAAGGCCAGCGAAGTCCTCGCCGATCTGCCGCTGAACAAGCAACTGGAGGTGGTCAGCCGCATCGCCAACATGGAGAACACGAACCCCGAGGTCATTCGAGAAGTGGAGCAAGGGCTGGAAATGCGACTCTCGGGCATTGTCTCGCAGACCTTCCAGAAAGTTGGGGGCGTCGAATCCGTCGCCGAGATGCTCAACCTCGCCGATCGAGGCACCGAAAAATCGATCCTCGAAGCCATGGAGGCGCAGGACCCCGAGCTGGTGGAGCAGATCCGCCGCCTGATGTTCGTCTTCGAGGATATCCTCTTGGTCAACGACAAGGGCATTCAGGCGGTTCTCAAGGATATTGAAAACGAAGAGCTGGCCCTGGCCCTCAAGACGGCGAGTGAAGAGCTTCGCGAGAAGATATTCAAGAACATGTCCGAGCGAGCGGCCCAGCTCATCAAGGAAGACATGGAGTTCATGGGCCCGGTGCGGGTGAGCGACGTCGAGGGCGCCCAGCAGAAGATCGTCGATGTCGTGCGCCGCCTGGAGGACGCGGGCGAAGTCATTATCTCCGGGCGCGGCGGGGAGAAGGAGATGATCGTATGAGATTGCGCTGGGGGGCTCGCTGAATGCCGTCGACGGTACTCAAGGCCGGCTCCTCCGACAGGGTGCTCAAGCGCCTCGCGACGGTGGACCTCGCCGACCATCTGCGCGAGGCGCATGGCGTCATCGAGGAGGCGCGTCGCCGCGCGGCGGATCACCTGGCGCGCTCCGAGGCACAATCGAAGCAAGATGCCGACGCGGCCCGCCAAGCGGCTTACAGTGAGGGCTTTCGCAAGGGGGCGGAAGAGGGCGCTCAAAGCGGACTTCGGCAAGCACTCGCGGAGGCCACGGAGCGATTCAATCGCGAACATGGCCACCTTGTGGCCGATCTTCAACGGGTCGTTGCCGAGTTCGACGCTCGAAAAGAAGAGCTGGGCCTGGCGGCGCAGCGCGATCTGCTCGATTTCGCCGTCTTGCTCGCTCAGAAGATGACGTACGCCATCGGTTCACAGCATCGCGACGCCGTCGTGGAGAACGTCCGGCGAGCGATCGAGTGCGTGAGTCGGGCGACCGATCTGACCATTCGCGTGAACTCTGCGGATGCGGCGGCGCTGGAGACGTTCGCTTCGACCGCGCTGCGCCAAGTCCAGGGTTCGACGGCCGTACGCATCCAGGTTGACGATTCGATCGCTCCCGGCGGTTGCGTGGTGCAAAGCGATCGAACGGAAGTCGACGCGCGTCTCGAGACTCAGGCAGAGGAAATCGCCGCACTACTGTTGGGGACATCAGTGAGCCGCGGGCTTCAGCCCGCGCGGACCTCCGCGCAGGCTAAAGCCTGCGGCTCGCATGACGACGAAACTGCTGCCGCGCCGCCCACAAGGGGCGGCGCTACAGAGGGTGCTGACCGTGGTTGATCTCTTCACCGAAGCGCGACATGTCGTGGAGCGAACGCCGACCCTCCGGGTCAGCGGGCGGGTGGCCGACGTCACCGGGTGGACCGTCGCCGCCGTTGGGTTGCCTCTGCCGGTGGGGTCGCTTTGCCAAATCGAGCGACGCTTCGACGAGCCGATCGCCGCGCAAGTCGTCGGCGCGCAGGGCGACCGCACGATCCTGATGACTCTGCACGAACCGCTTGGCGTGGCCGTGCGCGACCGCGTCACCAGCCGCGCGGGACTGCAATACGTTCCCGTCGGAAGGCGGATGCTGGGCTGCGTGCTGGACGGGCTGGGGCGAGCTATCGACGGACCCACCGATTTTCCCGTTGAGGGGCACTATCCCGTTTTTCGCGACGCGCCGGATGCGCTCACCCGCGATCCGATCGACCGTCCGCTCCCCACGGGCATCCGCGCCATCGACGCCATGCACACCGTAGGCGGCGGGCAACGCCTAGGCATCTTCTCCGGGACCGGCGTGGGCAAGAGCGTGCTGATGGGCATGATCGCCCGCTACACGGGGGCGGATTGTCTGGTGGTGGCGCTGATCGGTGAGCGCGGGCGCGAAGTCGGCGATTTTCTTCGCAAGGACCTCGGCGAAGAGGGTCGCAAGCGATGCGTGCTCGTGGTCAGCACTTCCGATGAGTCGCCGGTGCTCCGCGTGCGCGGGGCGTTCGTCGCCACGGCCGTCGCCGAGTACTTCCGCGATCTGGGCAAGGACGTGCTGCTGCTGATGGACTCCACGACACGGATGGCCATGGCCCAGCGGCAGATCGGGCTCGCGGCCGGAGAGCCGCCCACGACAAAGGGCTATCCCCCCAGCGTGTTCAGCTTGTTGCCGAAGTTGCTGGAGCGCAGCGGACGGACTCGCGGCGGGAGCATTACCGGCCTGTACACCGTATTGGTGGAAGGCGACGACATCGGCGAGCCGATCGCCGACGCGATTCGCGGCATTCTCGACGGACATGTGTGGCTCTCGCGTGACCTGGCCAACCGCGGACACTACCCCGCAATCGCAGTGCTGGAGAGCATCAGTCGCGTGATGGTCGACGTGGCCGACAAGGAGCACCTCGCCGCCGCCTCGGTGGTGCGAAGCGTGCTCGCGGTCTGGCACGACATCGAAGACCTCGTGAACGTCGGCGCTTATGCCGCCGGGACGAACCTCGAATTCGACATTGCCGTGAAGATGAAGCCGGCGATCGACGTTTTTCTGCGACAGTCGATGACCGAGCGAGCGGACTTCGCTGCGACGCGCATGCGGTTGGTCGAGCTCGCTGCAGAGGTTGAATCCCTGCGTTCCAAGTTGCGTGCAGAGCCACGGCCGTCAGGGAGCGGACGCATGCTACCGCCCGCAGGCGAGAGGGCGGAGTAATCCATGCCCAGGAAGTTCCAATTCCGTCTCGAAGTCGTACGTAAGCTCCGCGAGCGGGCGCGCGACGCGCAGCGCCTGACCGTCGCGGACGCCGCTCATGCCGTTGTCCATGCCGAGCAGCGCGTCCATCAACTCACCGAGCAGCTTCGTCAAACGGTCGAATTGAATCGAGGGCAACGGGTCGCCGAGCGCGTGGACGTGGCCTCGTTGCGCGTCGGTGAGTTCTACCGGAATTGGCTGCACCATCACATTGTCGAAGGGGGCCTGCACCTTGCCGGAGAGCAGGCCCGCCTAAGCGACGAACGCCTCAAGCTCGGTCAGGCGTCCGCCCGGCTCAAGGCCATCGAGAAGCTCAAGCAGCGGCGCTGGTCGCGCTATCGCAAGGAGCTTTTGGACGAGGAACAGAGCGCCGCCGATGAGGCCGCGCTGCGCGCGTTCACGGTCCGATCACCGGAGGCCCACGCATGATGAGCGAGCAGCCGGGATTCATGAAGCGCATGTACAACGCCATCGCCCTTTTCGCATTGCTCAACATGGTCATGCTGGCGGCAGGGGTCGCCTACCTTTTCGCCACCGGCGCGGTGGACAGCGCCAAGCTGCGTCAGGTGGGGATGATCGTGCGCGGAGTCTCGCTCCCATCGACAAAGCCCGCCGCGCCTGATGTCGCGCAGGATCACAGCGCCAAGCCTGCGACACCGGTCGCGGCTCCCCCTGAGACGGACGTCGACATTGAAATCGCCTATCGCGAGTCCGAACGCATCAAGACCGAGCTCGAGCAGCGCTTGGCGCTGAGCAACAGCATACTGCTCAAGGTCCGCACGGAGCGGGAAGCGTTCGAAAAAGAGCGCGAGGCCGTCAAGCTGCGCGACGAGGCGGCCGCACGGGTCCAAAGCGAGGAAGGCTTCCGCAAGCAGGTGGCCATCCTCGAGTCCGTCGCCCCCAAGGTGGCCATCCAACACCTGCTGTCCCTGCCTGACAGCGACGAAGCCGCGAAAGTCTTGACCGCCATGGACACCGCCAAGGCCAAGAAGATCGTCGAGTCCGCCAAGCGCGGGGACGACTTGAGCAGGATGAAAACGATCCTGCAACGCGTCCGCGAAGTCGCCCCCACGCGACTCGCCGACCTGAGTGAGAACGAAAGGTGACGCTGTCGCCATGACTGCCATACATCACGCCAAACCGGACGGCAACCCTGCCGACGTCGCCGCGCCGCGTCGACGAAGCGACGAATCGAGCATCGAGATTTCCGCCGCTGCGTTCGAATCGCTCTTGCACGCAGCCGGCGCCTTTGCCAAGGCAACGACCCTCGCGCAGACCCGCACCGCGCCGTCGCAGATGTTCGAGCCGGCCATCGTCGATCCCCGTGAGCGGCGCGTCGCCGAACTGAAAAATGATGCAGGCTCGACTCGCGCCTCGCCCGTTGACCGGCGCGGCGCGACCGAGCCGGAAGGTCAACCAACGCCTTCGTTCGCACCCGCGAGCACGAAGGGTCCGGTTGCTTCGCCGCCGGGCGAGGCAAAGCCTGTGCCGACGCTGCACGTGGCGCAACAGCCTGCAACACGACCGGAGCAGCCCAACGCGCCCATACACCATCAGGCGACGCACGCACGCCAGACTGCGGCAAAACCCGCCGCGCGAGTGGGCTCCGCCCCCTCTCCATCGCCGCCAGACGTGGCTCCGCCGGTGACTGCGTTCACGAGCAACCCGCCGTCGTCAGGCGTCGCGCACCAAGTGGGCGAACTTCTGGCGGCCCCGCGTGCAGGAACATCGGGCGAGGCGAAGGCCGCTGTAAATACGCCACCGTCAGCGATCGCACCGCCGCAGGCTCGAAGCGCGACAACAAGAGCCACGACCACGGAATCCAGACCATCACCCGCACCAACTCGGCCTGAGTCAACCGAGCAAGCGGGGGAGACCCCGTTCGCGCGGCTGGTTCGATCCATCCGCCTGCACGTCGGCGAACGGACGTCGTCGGCGCGTCTGCAGCTGCATCCGCCGGAACTCGGCCGAATGCGCGTCGACGTTCGCTTGGACGGCGATCGACTGCACTTGGACGTACGAACCGAAACCCAGGCTGCTCGCGAACTTGTTGCCGACCGGGTGGGAGAACTGAAAGCAGCGCTCGAACAATACGGCATCTTGGTGAGCCGGTTCGACGTGGCCGTGCAGGAACCGGCGATCGTCGGCAGGATGAAGCCCGCGACAGGGTCCGCCGATTCCCCGGGATCATCGCGCCGCCGCGAGCGCGACGAAGCTCCGGCTGGCGCGGACGCGAAATGGCTCTGGAATACCGCCCAACTGGATGTGCGCGCGTGAGCGAACACAGGAGAAGCAATGATGGAACCCGTTAGCGCAACCTCGTTGTTGAACCCGACCGCCGCTCCACGCGGAGCGAACTCCTTCGAGGACCTGGGGAGCAGTGACTTTCTGAAGTTGCTCCTCACTCAATTGACGAACCAGGATCCCATGGAGCCGACCGGTAACGAGGAACTGCTGCGGCAGATCTCCTCGATCCGCGAGATCGAGCTTTCGACGACGCTTACCGAATCGCTACGCCTGCTCACCGGCCAGCAGCACGTGACCGCTTCCTCGGCCATGATCGGTCAATACGTCACCGGCATGCCCGGCGCCGACGGAAACGCGATCCGCGGGATCGTCTCCGGTGTGCGCTTCGTCGACGGCGGGCGTGCCGTGTTGCTGCTCTCCAACGGGACCGAGCTGCCGCTGGAACAAGTCAGCACCATTGAACCCCCGCTCCGCGCCGCCGAGGCCCTGATCGGGCAAAGCGTCATCGGTCTCGATGCCCGCGACCCGAAAAACCCGCAACTCGTTGAAGGCTTGGTCACCGGTGCGCGGCTCGATGAAAAAGGCGAGGCCCTGTTGGAACTCGATTCCGGCGGCGACCTGCGCATGCGCGACGTCATCACGGTGACCGCGGCGGATAGTGAATAGAGGGAAGGGACACTGAAGGTCAGGAGTTTCTCATGGGATTAACCGGGGCGATGCTCACTGGTTTCACCGGCATCAAGGCCAACAGCGTCGGCGTGGAAGTGGTCGGCGACAATCTCGCCAACCTCAACACCACGGCCTTCAAGAGCCAGCGGACGCTTTTCGAGACTTTGCTCTACAACACCATCACCGAAGGGGAGCCGCCCAGCGCCACCAGCGGCGGCACTCTCCCGCGGCAGATCGGCACCGGCACAGGGGTCTCGACGATCCAACGGAACTTCCGCCAGGGGAACTTCGAGAGCACCGGCTTCCAGGGTGACCTGGCCGTGGAAGGCGAGGGGTTCTTCATCCTCGACCGCGGCAACGGCCAGCACGTATTCACCCGCGACGGCGCTTTCCATCTCGACGCCACGCAACGGCTGGTGTCGAACAACGGAATGGCCCTCCAAGTATTCCCCGCCGACGCTACGGGGGCGATCACGACGGGTTCGCTCACGGACCTGGTGATCCCGCTCGGTACGGAGAGTCAGGCGGTCCCCACGTCCGAAGTGGTCATGGACGGCCGGCTCGATCCCTCCACAACGATCGCCGGAGCCGGCGCCGTCGTTGCTTCGCAACCATTGGTGACATCCACCGGCGCTCCCGCCACCGCCGGCACGCAACTGACCGATCTCGTGAACGCCGGGGCGATACCGCTGTTCGCCGATGGCGACGAGCTGACCATCAACGCCACGAAAGGAGGGATCGCGATCAGCGAATCGACCTTCGTCGTGGGCGTGACGGGGTCCACCGTGGGCGACCTCGCCGCGCACTTGCAGGACGTGCTGGGCATCAACACCGACGCAGCAAACGGCGGCACGCCGGGCGTGACCGTCGCCGCCGGCCCGGACCCGCCCGCCGGATCGCTGGTCATCGCCTCCAATTTTGGCCAGCCCAACGCCGTCGAGCTCGACGCAGGTTCCATCACCAATCGCACCGGTGTCATTACGTCCCCGTTTACATTCGCGACCCTCAGTCCCGCGTCCGGGGAGGGTGTAACGACGAGTTTCGGCGTGTACGACTCCCTCGGGAACCTCGTGGACGTGCGTCTTCGCGCTGTGGTGGAATCGAAATCCGACACGGGAACCGTCTGGCGGTTCTACGCCGAGTCCACAGGTGACAGCGATCTGTCACCTGTTCTGGGCACGGGGACGATGACTTTCGACGCCAACGGTCAGTTCGTGGGGGCCACGGGCACGGACCTGAGCATCGATCGTGACGGAACAGGCTCGGCGACGCCGCTCACCTTGACCATGGACTTCAGCGGCTTGGTCGGCCTGGCCGGTCCCGACGGCGAATCCGAGCTCATCATGGCCAGCCAGAACGGCGCGCCGGTGGGCATCATGACCAACTATGAGATCGACCGTGACGGCGTCGTTACCGCCGTGTATTCGAACCAGCAGGAACAAGTGCTGGGCCAGGTCGCCCTGGCGACGTTCATCAACGACGAGGGCTTGGTCGCGCAGAATGACAACCTCTTTCTGCCCGGCCCGAATTCCGGCGACGCGACCATCGTCGCCCCCCGAACCGAAACCGCCGGTTCGCTCATCGCCGGCGCCCTGGAGCAAAGCAACGTCGAAATCGCCCGCGAGTTCATCGGATTGATTACCTACTCGACGGGCATCTCCGCCTCCAGCCGAGTCGTGCGGACTGCGGAACAGTTGTTGCAGGAGCTGCTGTTGCTAGCCAGATAACCTGAGCCGCGGGCTAAAGCCCCGGGGCTCGGAGGAGACCGATGATCACCGTAACCCGGCTCGACGAACGCGTGGTGGTGGTCAACGCCGAGTTGATCAAAATGATCGAGTCCACGCCGGACACGATCATTACGCTGATCAACGGCGACTCGATCATCGTCCGAGAATCGGTCGACGAGGTCGTGCGTCTGGCGATCGATTACGCGCGGCAGATTCGCGGGTTGCAGGTGATTTAGGAGTCCCCTTGCCGTAACGGAGAAAGCGTGGATCTCGGCACGATTATCGGCCTGGTCGTCGGGGTGCTCATGCTCCTCTGGTCGATCCTGTGGGCCTCCAATATCGCACCCTTCATCGACTATCCGTCGATCATCATGGTGGGCGGGGGATCGGTCTGCGCGGCGTTGGTCAGCTTTCCGATCCAGAACATTCTCGCCGTCGCACGGGTGACCCGGCACGCCTTCTTCACGAGAAGCAAGGACCCGCGCGAGAGCATCGCCGACATGGTGAAGTACGCGGAGATCGCTCGACGCGACGGGATTCTTGCCCTGGAGAACCTGACCGGACGCATCGACGATCCGTTTGTGGTGTCGGGCATCCAGATGGCCGTCGACGGCACGGACCCGCAGGTCATCGAGGCCATCCTGCTGGGCGACCTCGAAGCGGTGGAGGCCAGGCATGCGGAGGGCAAGGCGCTCTTCGAAAACATCGGTAAGTTCGCCCCTGCGTTTGGGATGATCGGGACGCTCGTGGGTTTGGTCATCATGCTCAAGAACATGAATCAGCCGGACATGATCGGTCCCGCGATGGCCGTTGCCCTGCTCACGACGCTTTACGGGGCCGTCGTGGCGAACGTATTTGCCCTGCCGCTCGCGGAAAAGCTCGGCCGGCGCAGCCGTGAAGAAGTGTTGCTTAAGCTGATCGTCATCAAAGGCGTGATCGCCATCCAGCAGGGCGATAACCCGCGCATCGTCGAGCAGAAGCTCAAAACGTTCTTACCCACCGGCATGCGCCGCACAACGTTTCTTGGAAAACAGGCGGCCTAAGAGCGGAGCGCGGGCATGTTTAGAAAGGCGGCGGTCGACGAAGGCGCTCCCGCATGGGTGCTGACCTATGGCGACACCATGTCGTTGCTGCTTTGCGTCTTCGTGGCCCTGGTGGCCATGAGCGAGATCAAATACGACCGCTTCCAGCAGGCAGCACAATCCCTGCAGAAGGCCTTCGGCGGATACGACGCCAGTATCGGGCACTTGCCGCTGAGCGCGGATACGCCCAACTCGCTCTTGGAAAGGCTCGTCGAGCTGCAAGTTCCCGATCTTGCGGACGAGCGCGGTGACACCGACGAGGAAGGCATCCACGGGCGCAAGTTCCGCGTCACCAACGTCCGTGAGGGATTGCAGATTGTGGTCGGCGGCAAGATCAGCTTTGAGCGCTTCAGCGCAACCCTGCAGCCCGAAGCCGCGGAGCTGATCGCCCAGGCCGCCGAGCGCTTGCGCGGCTACAACACGAAGATCGTTGTTCGCGGTCATGCGGCCAAGGAGCGATTGCCCGAGGGTTCGCTCTTCGAGGACGTCCGTGATCTTTCCTACGCGCGAGCCAAGGCCGTCGCGCGAAAACTCGAGGAGACCGGCGTGCGGCCGATTCGCATCACCCTCGTCGCCGCCGGGGACAGCGAACCCCTCGTCCGACAGGCCTACACGGAAGAGAGGCGCGCCGTCAACCGCCGCGTCGAGATCCTGGTTACGGAGAGCCTGGTCGATGATTACGCCGGGTCCACCCTGGCGGATGAGCTAAAGGAGTCCACCGATGGCCGCCGCTGAGCCGCAGGCCCCACCCCCAGAAACCACGCAAGCCCCGAAGAAGAAGGGCCGCATGATGCCCATGATGATGATCGGAGGGCTGATGGCCGCCGAGGGCGCCGGCGTCTTCTTCGTGACCAAGATGTTCTTCGGCGCCGAGCCCACCGCCGCCAGCGGCGCCGAGCACGAAGACGGGCACGGGGCCGAGCCCGCGCCCGACGAACACGGCGGGCACGGGGATAAACCGTCCTCGCACGGAGCACCCGCCTCCGCTCAAGCTGAAGTCGAGTTGACCGAGTGCAAGCCCAGCAATCGAGTCAGCGGGAAGCTGATCACTCTGCGCATTCGCGTATCAGCGCTGGTAGCCTCCGCTGACCTGGAACGCGCCAAACAGCTTGTTGAGGCCAACAAGGCCCGTATCAACGATCGCGTCAATGTCGTCATTCGCAGTGCTGAGCCGAAGGATCTCAACGAGCCAGGACTGGAAACGGTCAAACGCCGGCTCAAGCACGAACTGGCCCGCGTCCTCGGCGATGAGAAGCTGATTCAGGAGATCCTCATTCCCGAGATGCTGCAATCCGGGTCGGGCCTTTGATTGTCGCTCGCCTCGGTGTGACGCCGATAGTACCCCGTACGTCAGGAGGACGTGCGGGCGCGAGCCGCTCCGGCTGCCCGTGGTCTGATGGATTAGACGATGTCTGCGAAACGAAAGCCATCCGCCGGCGCCGCGCCCGAGGGTACTACCGCCGACGCCGCAGCGCCGGCAGTGCCACCATCTGACAGTGGAGAGATCACCCAGGACGATATCGACGCCCTGGTCACCACCGCGTCCGCCGCCCCTCCTCCGGACTCGCCAAGCGCATCGCCCGCCGCCACACGCGGAGCATCGGCCAACATCGACAAATACGAGTTTGCGGAACTCGCCGCACCGGCGTCATCCGTCGTCGATCCGAAACGGCTCTCCATGCTCAACGACGTGAAGCTGCGCGTGAAGGTCGAGCTGGGCCGCACGCGCATGCTCGTGGAGGACGTGCTCGGCCTGGGCGAGGGCAGCGTTGTCGAGCTGGACAAGCTCGCCGGCGACCCCGTTGACGTCTACGCCAATGACCGCCTCGTTGCCCGCGGCGAGGTGCTGGTGCTTAACGACAGCTTCTGCGTCCGCATCAGCGAAGTGATCTCCAGCGATCCGCACCGGGTGAGCACATGAGCATTCCGGTTCGCGTTATTGCATTCACTCTGGTGGCGTGCCTGGGCATCGCCTTGTCCGCGGCACCAGCGCCCGCGGGCGACGTTCCCGCCTCGTCCAACCAAAGTGCGACGATCGAAACGAGCGCTCCCCCAAGTGATCCGCCGGACTCGCTATCGGCGGAATTCGGTTCCGGGCGCACGATTCGCCGCAAGCCCGCCGCCCTAGGCGGCGTACTCGACGCCGACCGCACCGAGTCGTGGTATCGCACCGGCCTGGGCGCGACCGGAATCGTCCTCGGGTTGGTGGCCATCGCCTTTCTTGGTTTGCGACGATGGGTCCCGTCCGTGCGGGCGCCGGATAACGGTGTCTTGAAAGTCCTCGGTCGCGCGGGACTGACGCCCAAACACAACCTGGCTTTGGTCCAGTTTGGACGGCGCTTCGTCCTGGTGGGCATTTCGCCGGATCGTGTGGAGCTCGTCAGCGAAGTGATCGATCCCGGCGAAGCCGCCGAGCTGTCCGCCAGAATCGGCGTCGGCTTGCCCGCGGGCGCAAACGCGTTCGACGAACTGCTGACCCGCGAAGCATCGGAGTTCGTCCCGGTGCGCGAGCCAACGCGCGCCGAGCAGCGCGCTCCGATGCGTGACCTTCTGCACCGGTTGAAGGCCCTGCGGTCCCAGGGCCTCTAAGCGGGCAGGATGCCTGTTTTCGCGGAGCATGGATGCTCGTTCATGAAACGCCTCGTCGCCATTATCTGCTTCCTGGCACTCCCCGCCGTCGCCTCCGCGCAGACGGCGGTCAACACTGCGTTGGATAATCCGGCCGGGCTCCCGGACTTGACGCAGGTTCTGCCGGTTGCCTCGAACCCCCAGAGCGTAAGTTCCAGTCTGCAAATCCTCGTCCTTCTTACGGTTCTCACCCTCATCCCATCCATCCTCATCATGGTTACCGCGTTTCCGCGGATCATCATCGTGTTGGCGTTGCTGCGCCAAGCGGTCGGCGTGCCGCAACTGCCGCCTGGGCAAGTGCTACTGACGCTCTCCCTTTTCGTGGCCCTCCTGGTCATGACGCCGACGTGGCATAAGGTCCATGCCGAGGCCGTCGGCCCATACCTGGAGAACCGGCTGCCGCAAAAAGAGGCGATGGACATCACCTCCGCGCACCTGAAGGATTTCATGTATCGCCAGATCGAGCAGGCCGGCAACGAAGAGGACGTCTACCTCTTCCTGGAATACGCCCGGGACCGCGAAATCGAGCCGGACGAGAAGATCGAAGTCGCCAACGTACCCCTCGCCGTCATGATCCCGGCCTTCATGACCAGCGAGCTCAAGACCGCTTTCATCATGGGTTTCAGGATCTATCTGCCGTTCCTGGTGATCGACATGGTCATTGCGACCATTCTCCTTTCCATGGGCATGTTAATGCTGCCGCCTGTGTTGATTTCGCTGCCTTTCAAGCTGTTGTTGTTCGTGCTCGCGGACGGGTGGCACTTGGTTGTGGAGACATTGCTGCAGAGCTTTGTGTAGCGATGAATGGCGAATGCGGAATCAAGAATGGCGAATGACGAGTGCCGAATCACCATTCTGCATTTTGGAATGAAAAATGAAATGGAAATGAGCACTGCCATGGAAATCGGTCGTCATGCCTTCTGGATGACGCTCGTCACCGCAGCGCCGGTCTTGGTGATCGGCCTCGTGGTCGGACTGGTGATTTCCCTGTTTCAAGCCGTGACCCAATTGCAGGAGCAGGCCCTCAGCTTTGTCCCCAAGATCGCGGCCATGGTCGTCGCCGCCGTCATCTTCATACCCTGGATCGCGGAGCAGATGGTCGAATACACAGTTTCGATGCTGGGGTCATTGCCGTGGTGATCTGCAGCAATCGCATTGTCATGCTGAGCGAAGCGAAGCATCTACTTTCTTTGGCCAGACCCTTCGCGTTGCTCAGGGTGACAAAGGGGGACGATGCCACTCAGCCTGGCTGACATCTTTGCTCGCCTCCCCGTGTTCGCCCTCGTCCTTTTCCGGCTGACGGGCTTGGCCATCGCCGCGCCGCTGTACTCCGGGCGAGCCATTCCAGTTCGCATTCGCGCCGCGATGGTCATGGTCCTCGCGGCCATGCTGTTCCCGATCATCGCTCCGACTGTGCCAAGCGAAGTATCGCTGTCCGTTGCGCTCATCGGCGGAATCACCGAACTCATCGTCGGCGCGGCCATAGGCCTCTCCGTGACCATCCTGCTCATGGGCGCCGAAGTCGCCGGCGAAATGGTCAGCCAGCAGGCGGGAATCTCTCTGGGCGACGTGATCAACCCCTTCTTCGAGCAGCAATCGTCCATTATCGGGCAGCTCTATGCGGTCGTCCTCACCTGGGTTTTTCTTCTCGGTGGCGGGCATCGGGCCATGATGGCCGCCCTGCTGGACACCTTCGAAGTGATTCCGATCCTCTCCTATGAGCCCGGCGACTCGATCGTGCTGCTGCTCATCGAAATGCTCACCGCCGCCTTCATTCTCGGCGTGCGTCTGGCCGCGCCCGTGCTCATTGCCTTGTTTCTATCCGGCACCGCGCTCGGGTTCCTCTCCCGGACCATGCCGCAACTGAACATCCTTTCCGTTGGGTTCACCCTGCGAGCCTTGCTTACGCTGGGCGTCGCGGCGCTGACTCTCACTGCCTGCCAGGGAATGATGCTTAGCGCTCTCGACGACGGACTCGACGCCATCCGCGCCGGCTTCGGCTTGCAACCCAGCCATTGGAGCATCCGCCCCTAATGGCCATCCACGCCGAAGACAGGACGGAGCCCCCAACCCCGCGACGGCGCAGTGAAGCGCGGGCCAAGGGGCAGGTCGCGCGCAGTCACGACCTGACGGCGGCGGCCGTTCTCGTCGCCGCCTTCGCTTCCTTGGCGATCCTGGGTCCGGCCCTATGGCACGCGCTGCTCGCTATTGTCGCCGCCGCCTTGTCCTCGGAGTCCCCGACCCAACTCGACGACCTGACTCCATTCGTGGGCGCGATCGGCGTGGTCCTGGGCAAACGGCTGGGGCCGCTGCTTGTCGTCCTTTTCCTCGCGGGACTGGTCGTCCTTTATGCCCAGGTCGGCTGGCTATTCACCTTGCAGCCGATCACGCCCAGCCTCTCGAAAATCAACCCCCTCAAAGGATTCGCCAGACTGTTCTCCGTCCGCTCCACCGTGGCCGCGATGATCAGCTTCGCCAAGGTCATCCTTGTCGGCGCTATTGCCTACTTCACCATCGTTCACGCAGCCGCGGCCATCGTGAACGCGTTCGCTCTCGGCTTCCACGACGTGGTTCGGCTCGGCTCATCCTTGATTTTCGAGCTGGGCATGAAGCTCTCCATTGCCTTGTTAGTCCTGGCATTGCTCGATTTTGCATGGCAGCGTTTCCGGCATGAACGCGATCTGCGGATGACCAAGGAAGAAGTCAAGGACGAGCTGCGCAGCATGGAAGGCGACCCGCACATCAAGCGCCGCCGCCGTCAGCTCCAGTTGCAGCTCCACATGCAACGTCTGAGGCAGGACGTCCCCAAGGCCGATGTAGTGGTCACCAACCCGACGCACATTGCCGTCGCCATCGCCTACGACGTGGACACGATGATCGCCCCGAAAGTCGTGGCCAAGGGCGCCGACTATCTGGCCATTCGCATCCGTCAGGTCGCGACCGAGTTCGGCATCCCCATTGTGGAACGCAAACCGCTTGCTCGCGCGCTCTACGAGTCGGTCGAGGTAGGCCAGTACATCCCCGAACGCTTGTACCGCGCCGTGGCCGAAATCCTCGCCTACATCTACGAACTCGTCGGCCGTGCGCCGCGCGCAGCGCGGACCGAACTCGCCGGAGCGACGGCATGACACCGGGACGCGACCATTGTGTCATGCTGAGCGAAGCGAAGCATCTTGCAACGAGCGGACAGAGATTCCTCGGCTGCTTGTCGCGGCCTCAGAATGACAGTCGCCGTCGATTGTGCGTAGGAGCCGCCGGTTGATGCCGCTACCCGACCTTGCCAACACGCGCTTTGCCTCGGTGTTCTACAAACATCGCGGCCTCCTGCTGCCCATTGCCGCCCTGGCCATGATACTGGTCATTCTTGTGCCGTTGCCGACGCACCTCATGGATTTGCTCCTACTCATGAATATCACCGTCTCCGGGATCGTCTTATTGACGGTGATGTACATCGGCGGGCCCCTCGAATTCTCGTCCTTCCCATCGCTGCTCCTGGGCATCACGCTCTTCCGCCTGGTACTGAACATCGCGACCACGCGACTCGTCCTCACCGATGGCGACGCCGGGCGCGTTGTGGACACCTTTGGCGGATTTGTCGCTCAAGGTTCGCTAATCGTCGCCATCATCATCTTCGCCATCATCGTCGTGGTGCAGTTCGTGGTCATCACCAAGGGCGCCACCCGCATCGCCGAAGTCGCCGCACGATTCACTTTGGACGGCATGCCCGGCAAGCAGATGGCCGTCGACGCCGACCTCAACGCCGGAATCATCAACGAGGAGGAAGCCAAGCGCCGCCGGTCCGACATCACTCGCGAAGCCGACTTCTACGGGGCCATGGATGGGGCCAGCAAGTTCGTGCGCGGCGATGCCATCGCCGGCATCATCATTACGTTCGTGAACATCCTCGGCGGCATCTACGTCGGGCTGGTGCAACTGGGCTTGCCCATCGGCGAGACTTTCCGCCGGTTCACGATTCTGACCATCGGCGACGGCCTTGTGTCACAGATTCCCGCGTTCATCGTTTCCATTTCCGCGGCCATGATCGTTACCCGCAGCGCCGCGAAGAAAAACCTCGGCGAAGAACTGCTCGGTCAGTTGACCAGCCAGCCCATCGCTCTGGCGATGACCGCCGGCTTTCTTCTGGTGCTCGCAGTCACGCCGCTTCCCAAGCCGCCGCTCGTTCTGTTGGCGGCCTCTTCGGTGGCGATGGCCTATTTGCTGACCAAGCGTGAGCAGGTCGTCCTCGCCCAGGCGACGGCCGCGGGGGCAAAACGCGCCGCACCCGAACGGGTCGAAAAGCACCTCGCCCCCGATCCTATGGAGCTGAACGTCGGCTACGGTCTCATCCGCCTCGTAGACCGCAAACAAGGCGGTGACCTCCTCGACCGCATCACCAACATGCGCCGCCAGGTCGCTCAGGAACTCGGCATTGTCGTACCACCCATCCGCATCCGTGACGACATGCAGCTTGCGTCCAATGAATTCTCCGCGAAGCTCAAGGGGCTACAGATCGGCCGCGGTGAAGTCATGCCCGGTCACCTTCTGGCCATCGACGCGGGCGCAGTTTCCGAACGCGTCCACGGCATCGAGACCAAGGAACCGGCCTTCGGCCTGCCGGCACTGTGGATCGACGAAAAACAGCGCCACGACGCCGAACACCGCAATTACACCGTCGTGGAGCCGACCAGCGTAATCAGCACGTACCTCATCGAACTCGTCCGTCGGCACGCCGACGAGCTGCTGACTCGGCAGGAAGTGAACCGCCTCCTCGACAACCTCAAGGAGCGAGCCGCCAAGCTGGTCGAGGAAGTCGTTCCCAACGTTCTCAAGCCCGGCGAGATCCAGAGGATCCTCCAGGCCCTCCTCCGCGAGCGGGTTCCGATCCGTGACCTCGAGGCCATTCTCGAAACAGCGGCCGACGTCGCCGGGCGCACCAAGGACACCGAAATCCTGACCGAATACGCCCGCAACGCGCTTGCCCGGACCCTCTGCCATCAATACAAGGGCGACGACGGACGCATTCACTGCGTCACCCTCGACCCCCATGTCGAGCAAATGATCGCCAAGAGCCTGGAACGCACCGATCACGGCACGATGTTAACCCTGCCCCCGGCGACGCAGACCAAGCTCGTGACCGCCATCCGCGCGGTGGTTGAGAAGGCCGCCGCTTCGGTCCGCGGCCGTCCGCCCATCCTCCTCACTCCCCCCCAAATCCGCCTCTGGGTTAGGAAGCTGCTCGAAGTGCATCTACCCGCTGTGGCAGTGTTGTCCTACAACGAGATCGTCCGCGGCTTTGAAGTGGAGTCGCACGGAATGGTGGTCCTGACCGATGAAACCTAGCGCGAAACGCCGGCTTCAGCCCGCGCCGTCCGCCCAGGGGAGACCATGATCGACGGTCTAAAAACCAAGACTTTCCGCGGCAAGTCGATGGCCGACGCCCTTGCCCAGGTTAAGCGTCAGTTCGGCCGCACGGCCGTCATCCTCAGCACTCGAACGGTTTCCCGACGGGGGGTACTCGGTCTCGGCGCCAAACCGTTCGTGGAAATCACTGCCGTCCGCGAAGCCGATGACCTGCCCGCCCCGTTGCGCAAGAATGGCGTGCCCATCCGAACGGGCGCTCCTAGCGCGGAGACCGTTCGAGCCTCGTCCAACGGGGAGGCATCACGGGTCCATCGCGCCGTCATCGCGCCCCATGCCGAATCGCTCTTGAGCGAAGTCAGCTCTCTGAAGGGTCTGGTGGGCGAGCTGGTCGAAGAGACCCGTCGCGCCCGCGTCCCGACCATCCCGGCCGAACTCTTCGAGTTCCACCGCAGGCTGGTCGAGAACAACGTTGCCGGAGAGCTGGCCGAGCAAATGGTGGCGTCCGTGCGTCGACAGCTCACCGCCGCCCAGCTTGCCGACCCCAAGGCGGTCCGGGCAGAACTTGCCCGGTGTCTCACGGGCATGCTTCCTCCCACTGTGCCCATCCACGTTCGCGGCCCGCATCGACCCTATATAGTGGCCCTCATCGGCCCCACCGGCGTGGGCAAGACGACCACCGTCGCCAAGCTCGCCGCCAATCTCTGTCTGCAAGAGAACCGCCGCGTCGGCCTCATCACCCTCGACACCTACCGTATCGCCGCCGTCGAGCAGCTCAAGACCTACGCCCGGATCATCGACGTGCCCCTCGAAGTCGCCCTTTCCCCCGAACAGCTCTTAGACGCGGTCCACGCGATGTCCGACCGCGAGGTCGTCTTTTTCGACACCGCGGGCCGCAGTCAACGCGATGGGTTGAAGAACCAGGACCTCCAGCGCTTCTTTGCCGCGGTCCAGCCGCACGAGACCCACTTGGTCCTCTCCGCGGTCGCCGATCAGCGCGTCCTCGATGAGGCCATCGCGCGCTTCGCCGGCATCGGCTTCGACCGGGTCATCTTTACCAAGCTCGATGAGGCCATCGGCTTTGGCGTGATCCTGAATTCCCTGCAGAAGATCAAGGCAAAACTAAAACTCTCGTACGTGACCACGGGCCAGGACGTGCCCGACGACATCCGTGTTGCGGACCACCGCCTTGTCGCCGACCTGATCCTCGGCGCGTCGGCGGGAGGCGAACCCCGGCGCGCCGGGACTCTTTGCCCGGCGGGATAATGAGGCCAGGGCTGTGCAGCGCCCCGACCATTCCGTGATTCACACCGACCAGGCCGCTCGGCTGCGCAGCCTGATGCGGCGACGCCACCACCGCCCCGGCACCACCTTGGCCATCCTCAGCGGCAAAGGAGGCGTCGGAAAGTCCAACCTCGCCGTCAACCTCTCGATCTGCTTGTCGGAACGCGGGCTGCGTGTGGCCCTCATGGACCTGGACATGGGGCTGGCCAACGCCGACGTGCTCATGAACCTCCAACCGCGCTACACCGTGGCCCACGTCGTCGGAGGAGCGCGACCCATCGAGGAGGTCTGCCTGCGCGGTCCCGGGGGGATCTGTTTCATGCCCGGCGCTTCCGGCGTCCACGGCCTGAGCAACCTTTCCGAGTTCGAGCGTCAGCACCTCATCACGCAATTGCACAAGCTCGCGGCCAGTGCTGATATCGCGGTTTTCGATCTCGGCGCTGGTCTTTCGAGAAATGTTCTGAGCTTCGCCCACATTGCCGAACGGGCCTGGGTCGTCACCACGCCCGAGCCGACCGCGGTGACCGATGCCTATGCCAGCATTAAGGCGCTGCGCAAGGAACGATACCGCGGCTCGATCAGTCTTGTGGTCAACATGGCCGACAGTCGGGCTCAGGCCGAGGCGGCTTACACCCGAGTCGCCGGCGTAGCGCAAAAATTTCTCAATTTATCCGTTGCAAACGCCGGCTACTTGCTCCATGATACCTCCGTGGAGCTGGCCGTTCAGGCGCGGTGCCCCTTTGTCATTCGTTACCCGGGGTCGAACGCCAGCGCCTGCATCGCCGCGATGGCGAGCGAGGTCGCACGAACGTGTACACCTCCGCAGCGCCGTAGCGGGCTTTTGCAACGCGTCGCCGGGTTGTTTGTGTAGGACCGCGACGCGGCATCGCACGGAGCCGCTGGGTCTGTCGGCCCCGCCTAGGGAGGGCTTGCGTGCGACAAACGCGTAAGGGATGCGCGTCACACGCGTCGGCATGGATGCCGGCCACGGACGCACCGGAAAGCCGGGGAAGGTGTCGTAACACCGTCCTCCCTCGGCCTTTCGCCATCCCCCGCGTTGATTCAGGAGAAGCGTAGAGATTGGAACGGCTTTTGTAGTTTCCTTTCCAGTCACTCGTTTCTCGAACGCGACACGGAGGTTGCTCGGATGGTGGCCCGGTTTTCAGGCGCTAGCCTGGCTCTGCTGGCATTTGCGATCGTCGCTGCCGCGGGGCTTCTCAACCAGAACCCCCTCACCGTCACTCTCTCGCGCGCCGTGCTCGCCTTGTTCCTTTTCTTTGCCATCGGATGGGTGCTCGGTTACGTCGCTCAATTGGTCGTCTCCGAGCATGAACGGAAACGGGAAACGGAGATCCGTGCACGCTACACGAGCGAGCAGTGACTAGTGGCCGTGACCGGCGACGAGGAGAGCCGGCCACGGCCACGGACCCTGGCGCTGAGCAAGGAGGCTTTGCAGTGAAGTCCGCAAAAAAACCCAATGATCTGCCCCGCATTTGGAAACAGTTCAAGAAGTCCAACGATCCGACCTTGCGGAACCGCCTCATGGAGGAGTTCCTGCCCCTGGTCAAATACAATGCCGAGCGCATCGGAGCCAAGCTCCCCGACGAGGTGGAGAACGACGACCTCGTCTCCGCGGGCATCTTCGGCCTAATGGACGCGATCGCGGCCTTCGACCTCGGGCGGGGGGTCAAGTTCGAGACGTACTGTGCCCCGCGCATCCGCGGGGCCATCCTCGACGAGCTTCGCAGCATGGACTGGGTGCCCCGGCTGGTGCGCAGCCGGGCGAACAAGCTCGAGCGCGCCTCCCGGGAGCTGGAGTCCACCCTGGGCCGCTCCCCGACGGAGGGCGAGATCGCGCAGCGTTTGCGCCTGCCCGCGGGCGAATTCGAAAAGCTGCTTCGCGACGCCACCGCCGTCACCCAGGTTTCCCTGTCCCGCAAATACAGCGAGACGGACTCCAACAAGGAAGTCCAGGAGATCGACGTCATCGAGGACAAGCGCGGCCGCGACCCGGTGCGCGAGATCCAGCGCAAGGACCTCAAGGACCTGATCACCCGCGGCCTGACCCGCGCCGAGCGTCTCATCCTCGTGCTCTATTATTATGAAGAGATGACCATGAAGGAGATCGGCGCCACCCTCGACCTCTCCGAGAGCCGCGTCTCCCAGATGCACTCGTCCATCCTCAAACGCCTCAAAGACCAGCTCGACGCCAGGAGGAAGGAACTGGTGCACTAACCGGAAGCGCGCGATTGAGCCGCGCGGTACAGGGCGTGCTTCAGGGACGCGATTCCGCTGCCCTGCATTGCTGGAGCGCCCGGTTGCCAAGGCATCGCACCGACGCGTATGATCCGAGGAGGTGCGACATGCGTGACGCGGACTTTGCTTGGTTGACGGATCACAGCGCGGAGTTGTTCCGTCGATACGCCGGGAAGTGGATCGCCGTGCGTGATGGCGAGGTCATCGGCGTTGGCGATACGGCCACGCAGGCCGCCGAGCAGGCTCGTCAAAAAGCCGACGATGCCGATTTTATCCTCGAAGCGCTCGACGCTGACGCCGACGTAATCTATGCCGGTCTATAAGTGGCAAGAGCGTCCCACCCGACACTTCGGTACGGTTCAAGTTCCGTTTGCCAACATTGAGCTGCAGAGATCCGATGGCAAGTTTCAACCGCTCGCGTTGCAAATAGACTCGGGGGCAGTCATCTCGGCGGTTCGCCGATCAGTCGCCGAGCTTCTTGGCTTGGAGCTCCGAGCCGGGCGGGAAGTTGAACTTGGCGGTGTGGGCGGAGGTGTGACTCAGGCTTTCGTTCATGACATCGCCACCCGTTTCGACCCCGGCATGATGATCACCGTTCCGTTTGCGATCATGACTTCGGAAACGGTCCCGAACCTGCTTGGCCGCCTCGGAGTTTTCGACGTCGCGCAGGTTCACTTCGATGTGACGTTTCATGAAACGCAGCTCCTGCCTCCTTGGCTTGACCAGACGGATCGTCGCATTTGGGACTTCATAATCGAAACCGAAACGCACATTCTCCAACGTTGGCCGGAGGCCACCCTCCCGGACACGGTGAGAAACGTCGCGAGGCGCTTCCTTGAGCGCACCGCGCAGGTTCTTGCGAGCATTCGCTCGCTACTCAAGGAAGGGACTTGCTACGGAGCGCCGGCACTTGTTCGAACCCTGTTCGAGCTGGCATGGCAATTCGAGTACATGATGAAGGATCCAGAGCCTCGCGCGAAGCAGTACACGGAGTTCTACTGGATTACGAGGTACAAACAGGCGAGGGCCTGGGCGGACAATCCCGTTGGACTGATCACCAGACGGCTCGCCGAATCGCCGCTGCGGGCCGAAGGCGAAAAGCGGAATCGAGCAGAGTTCGAGCGAGTCAAGGCGATGTTCATGGTTCCGACGAAGGACGGCGGAGAGCGCCTCGCCGGAAACTGGTACAAGATGCCGACTCGCGAATTGGCCGCACTGCTCGAACGTGAGGCTGAGTATCGACTGGTGTACGCAAGCGCTAGCGCGTGGGCTCACGGCGACCCCTTCAGAACGGAGCCGCGTCAATCGCATGAGCTGGCGCGCCCGGACATTGTCTTACAGCTCAGTCTGACGTGCTACGAGAGGCTATTGCTTCTCGTTGCGGACGCAGGCCGCATCATGCTTTCCAGCGAACAGTACGAGGTCCTTCGGAAGGCGATGCGCCAAATCGCGTGAGGACCGACCCCTAGTACCGATAATGCTCCGACTTGAAAGGCCCATCCATCGGCACACCGATGTAGTCGGCCTGGTCGGGACGGAGCTTGGTGAGCTTCGCCCCGAGCTTGCCGAGGTGCAGGCGGGCGGCTTTCTCGGGCAGCGCGCACACCTTGTCTTCGTAAACCGACCCGCTCCCTGACGGTCGCGGTACTGATCGTGCCCCGCTTCCTGACCGGGCGCGGTTCGGATTGGTGGGCGTGGCCGACGCCACCGCTGGGGCAGGGACGCATCACCCCAATGGGTCATACCTCGACGCGTTCGAAGGTGACGCGGCCTTCGACGAGGCGGGCGAAGTGGGCGTCGATGGCATCCAGGCCGGTGACGCGATGCACGAAGGCGGCCGCCCGCACCAGATCGGCGCGTTGCACCAGCTCCAGCCGAGGTTCCTTGAGTTCCAGTCGCCGCACATAGAAGGCGCATCCCTGGTGGGCAATCAGCACCACGCGCTTGAGCCCGTGGACGGCCACCAGGAACTGGAGTTCATCGACGACCCCCTGCTCTTCGAGGTGCGCCTGGGGATGACCGGCGAGGCAGGCCGGTCCGCCCGGCAGCGAGACGCGGTCGTAGCGCGGCAGGCCCAGACCGCTGTGCAGAAAGTCGTCGAAGTGCTCACCCATGCGGCCGTCCGAGCAGTACAGCGCCGCGGCGTGAATGCGGGACTGCTCATACCGCCGGGAGCTTTGATAGTTCATCCTCGATCGCTCCATCGAAGTCGTCATGTCAGGCGCTGTCTTAGTATCGGTAGTGCTCTGACTTGTACGGCCCTTCCAGCGGCACGCCGATGTAGTCGGCCTGGTCGGGGCGGAGCTTGGTGAGCTTGGCCCCGAGCTTGCCGAGGTGCAGCCGGGCGACCTTTTCATCGAGGTGCTTGGGCAAGGTGTAGACCTTGTTTTCGTAAACCGTCGTAGTTCCTCTGTCCCTTCGTCCCTCTGTCCCTCCGTCCCTCCGTCCCGCGGCATTCTGCCACAGCTCGATCTGGGCGATCACCTGGTTGGAGAAGCTGTTGCTCATGACGAAGCTGGGGTGGCCGGTGGCGCAGCCCAAGTTGACCAGGCGCCCTTCGGCGAGCACGAGGATGCAGTGCCCGTCGGCGAAGGTCCACTGGTCCACCTGCGGCTTGATGTTCTCTTTCTTGATACCGGGCGTACGCTTGAGGCCGGCCATTTCGATCTCGTTGTCGAAGTGCCCGATGTTGCAGACCACGGCCTGGTTTTTCATCTTGGCCATGTGCGAGGCCAGGATGATCCCCTTGTTGCCTGTGGCGGTGACGAACACATCGGCCGTTCCAACCACGTCCTCCAAGGTGAGGACTTGATGACCCTCCATCGCCGCTTGCAGGGCGCAGATCGGGTCGATCTCGGTGACCACCACGCGGCACCCCTGCCCGCGGAGGCTCTGGGCGCAGCCCTTGCCCACGTCGCCATAGCCGCACACCACCGCGACCTTCCCCGCGAGCATCACGTCCGTGGCCCGCATGATGCTGTCCACCAGCGAGTGCCGGCACCCATAGATGTTGTCGAACTTGCTCTTGGTGACGCTGTCGTTGACGTTGATCGCGGGGAAGAGCAGCGTGCCCGCCTCCTGCCGCTGATAAAGGCGCTTGACCCCGGTGGTGGTTTCTTCGCTGACGCCGATGACGGCTTTGGCCATGTTGTGCCAGCGCTGCGGGTCGCGCTTCAGCTCGTCGCGGATGAGGGCGAGGATGATGGCGGTTTCTTCATCGTCGGCGCCGTCCGGGTCTGGCAGCTTGCCATTCTTTGCGAATGCTCCTTCGGCTTCATAGCCCATGTGGATGAGCAGCGTGGCGTCGCCGCCGTCATCGACGATGAGTGTGGGCCCGCCTTCGGGGAAGCTGAGTGCTTGCAGCGTACACCACCAGTATTCCTCAAGGGTCTCACCCTTCCAGGCGAAGACCGGGATGCCTGCTTTGACGATGGCCGCGGCGGCGTGGTCCTGCGTGCTGAAGATGTTGCAGCTACACCAGCGGACGTCCGCGCCCAGGTCGGCGAGCGTTTCGATGAGCACGGCCGTCTGGATGGTCATGTGCAGCGAGCCGGCGATGCGCGCCCCGGCGAGGGGCCGCTTCGCGGAATACTCCTCGCGGATCGCCATCAGGCCGGGCATCTCCGTTTCGGCCAGCTCGATCTCCTTGCGCCCGAATCCCGCCAGCCCGATATCCGCTACGCGAAAGTCCTCAACGGCTACCGTCATTGCGTCCTCCACATAAGCTACATCCAAGGCTTTATTGTAGGGTCGGCCAGCGCATCCTCAAAATCGGCTTTCCCCGGAGACAAGCATTACACTACGCTGGATTCGACATGGCGGGATCATCGCTTGAATATCGAAGGGCTTTCAAGGCCATTCACGACGTTCTCATTAAGGAGTGGGACCCGATTGGAGTGGGCGATGAGCCTAACGCGCAGGATGAATACGACGACTACATTCCGGTGATCTATCGACTCCTCAGCGAAAGGCGCATCGATGCAGAAGTTGCGCGTCACCTTGACCTGATCGAGACCGAATCGATCGGCCTTTCATACAACGAAAACACGTGAGATCGCAGCCTGAGAATCGCCCGGCGCCTGCGCGAGGTTGTCGCTGCAATCTGAATCTCGGGTGGCCGGACAAGCTTTGCTTGCCGGTGCTCGTCCGCTTACGTACGATGCTCCCCTGCTCATCGCGATAACAGGCTTCGGAAAAAAGTGGCGGAGCCTGCAGAATCTAGTATTCGTGAACGACCTCAGATTTCTTTCGGGATACGCATGGCGTAGAAGGACCGCCACACGAAAACGAGCGCGATCACCAGCATCACCACGCCCACGTAGGACGTGTAATCCGTCCCCTGGCCCGCGTGGGCGGCCTCTTTGATCTTGATGGCGATCTCCACCGCCAGCAGGCCGAAGAGCGTCGAGAACTTGATGATCGGGTTCAATGCAACCGAGGTCGTGTCCTTGAACGGATCGCCGACGGTGTCGCCGACCACCGTCGCCGCGTGAACCGGCGTGTTCTTTTCCTTGAAGTCCACCTCCACCAGCTTCTTGGCGTTGTCCCACGAGCCCCCCGCATTGGCCATGTAAATCGCCTGGAAGAGACCGAACACCGCGATGGAAAGCAGGTATGCCACGAAGAAGTTGGGGTCGAAAAATGCGAAGGCAAGCGTGATGGACATCAGGGCGATGAAGATGTTCCACATTCCGCTTTGGGCGTATTGCGTGCAGATGCGAACGACGGTGCGAGAGTCCTCAATATCCGCCACCTTCTTGTCCAACCGCATGTTTTTCTTAATGAACTCCACGGCCCGATACGCGCCCGTCGTCACGGCCTGCATGGACGCGCCGGCGAACCAGAAGATCACCGCTCCGCCGCAGATAAAGCCGAGAAGCACCGGCGCGTCGGTCAGACTCAGATGAAGCATGCCCGCCTTGTCGAGAAGCAGAATGATGGAGAAGATCATCGTGGTGGCGCCCACCACGGCCGTCCCGATCAGCACGGGCTTGGCCGTCGCCTTGAAGGTGTTGCCCGCGGAGTCATTCGATTCCAGGTAATGCTTGCCCCGCTCGAAGTCGGGGTCGAACCCGAAATCGCGCTTGATTTCATCTTTGATTCCGGGGATCGACTCGGTCTGAGCCAATTCAAAAATCGACTGGGCGTTGTCCGTTACCGGGCCATAGCTGTCCACCGCGATGTTCACCGGACCCATGCACAAGAACCCGAACGCCACCAACCCGAAAGCGAAAATCGAACCATGGGCGCCCATCACGTCGCCGAGTCCCATCAGGCTCACGAAGTACGCCACGGCCATCAGTCCCACAATCAGCATCCCCATCCAGAAGGCGCTGAAGTTGCCCGCCACGATGCCCGAGAGGATCGTCAGCGACGCCCCTCCCTCGCGCGACGCGGTGACGATCTCGTGAACGTGCTTGGAGTGCGAGCTGGTGAAAATCTTGGTGAACTCCGGGATGAGCACCGCCGCCAACGTGCCGCAACTGATGATCGTGGCCAACTGCCACCATAGCTGGGGCAGCGGAATCGGCGTCGCCTGCCCCACCCGCGTCACGGACAGGTCGCTGATCAGCAAGTAGCTCATGAAATACGACGTTGAGATGCACAGGATGGAGGCGATCCAGATCAGACGGGTCAGGGGCGCTTCGAAGTTGAAGTCCTTCAGGGCCCCGTACTGCGCCTTGGAGATGGCCTGATTGATGAAGTACGAAATGCCCGACATGCAGTCCATCAGGAAGCGCATGGCAAAGATCCACACGATGAGCTTCGCCTGGAGCTCGAGGAAGTTCTCCACGCCCGCGGCCTTGGTCACTGCCAGGGTGATGAACGAGATCAGCGCTACGCCGGTGACGCCATAGGTCTCGAACCCGTCGGCCGTCGGGCCCACCGAATCGCCCGCGTTGTCGCCGGTGCAGTCCGCGATGACGCCCGGGTTCCGCGGATCGTCCTCTTTGACCTTGAAGACGATCTTCATCAGGTCCGAGCCGATGTCCGCGATCTTGGTGAAAATGCCGCCCGCGATGCGCAGAGCCGAAGCCCCCAGCGACTCGCCGATCGCGAACCCCAGGAAGCAGTACCCCACGATCTCCCGTGGCACGAACAACAGGATGATGACCATCATGATGAGTTCGAGGGAGATGAGGAACAGCCCCACGGACATGCCCGCCCGCAACGGAATGTTCACCACGTCCCAGGGTATCCCCCGCAACGCAGCGAACGCCGTCCGCGAGTTCGCGTAGGTGTTGATGCGGATACCGTACCAGGCCACGCAGTAGGAGCCGCCCATGCCCACGATGGAGAAGAAGAGCACGAGCCCGACGGTCTTGACCGTTTGGTCCTGAAGACCGAGGAAATAATACGTCATGGCTGAGCCCATGATCAGGAAGAGCATGACCAGGAACTTGCCTTGCTGGATCAGGTAGGTCTTGCAGGTCTGGAAGATCGTGGCCGACACGTCCAACATCGACCGATGCGCGGGCAGCTTCTTGACCGTGAAAAACAGGCTCAAGCTGAAGGTCAGCGTGATCAAGATGATCAGCGCCCCGCCGAATAACAAGTTCCAGGCGCTGATGTCCGTTCCAAAAAGATGGAACTTCCCCTCGTGCAGGTCGGGGATGGCCAAATCCGCTTCGCTGGCCCGCGCCATCGCCCCGGAAAGCAGCAGGACCACGGCGGCCGCTGCCCAGCCTAGCCGCGTCCTCGCCGCCGCTCGCCAACCCAAGACCCGATCCCCAGAACTCGCCGAAGCTGACGCTTTCACGCTTTGCTCACCTCGCCTTTAGAACGACCCATGAATCCACAATCGACAACCCAACCGCCCGGCGCGGACACGCACAATTGCGTTTCCCCAACCGCCTCAACCGCCGCCCTAATCCCTGTGCGGATGCCGCCCCTTCCGGGCGGCCACGAACCGGCATTCTGCCGCGCCGGGCGGTAAGCTACCGGCGCGACCCGGCCCTGGCAAGCCGAAAGGCCTCCAGCTTGTCGCAGCCTCACGATGCGCTATAATCGCCTGGTTGAGACGCTGGTCGTCGAGCCGCTAGCGGCTGAGCCTCCACCCGGAGTTGGCCATAAGCACGGAAAATACAACTTCCCCGCCGGACCGACCGGTGGGTGCCGCCGCTAGGCCGTCGCCGCACCCGGTGTATTGGGTAATCGCGGGCGGCGTTCTGGTGATCGCAACGGCGACGGTCGTACGGCGGGACGTACCCATCGACTCAGCCGCGTTTGCCCAGTTGCCTACCGGCGGCGGCGCTCGGGGCGTTTTCGCCTTTTCAGGCCAGCTAACCAAGGCAAGCTACGGGGTCTTCGTGGTGGACACGGACGCGATGACCATTTGGGCCTACGAGTACTTGGCGCAAAAGGGCTGTTTACGGCTGGCTGGCGCTCGGACTTGGCGGTACGATCGTTACCTGGAAAACCACAACCTCTGCGACCTACCCCCTGAGGCCGTGGAGAAGATGGTCGAAGAGCAGCGGCAGCACAGCCTCCAGGAAACGGAAAGTAAGGTACCCTAAAGCCGCGGGCCTCAGCCCGCGCGGACACGCAGAACGAGCAAACGCAATGGCCAAGATGTTCTACAACGCCAAGGAGGCTGCCGAACGGCTGGGACGCCCGGAAGAAGAGATCAAGGGCCTCGTTCGCGAGGGCAAGCTCCGTGAATTCCGCGACGCGGGTTCGATAAACTATAAGGTTAGCGACGTGGATGCCCTCGCGACCAAAGGCGCATCATCGCCCAAGCCGACCGCCCCGAAGGCCGCGCCGAGGCCTGTGCCGGCCGCCGTCAGCGGCTCGCAAAGCGGGGAGATCGTGCTCGAGCCCGTCGAAGACTCCAGCGTCGAACTGGCCCCATCCGGCAGCGACGTCGTCAGCCTGGAGGGCGTGGACGCCGAGGACACGGCCACCGGCGCCAGGGTCGCGCGCAAGGCGAAAGAGGGATCGTCGGTCCCCTCCGTCGGCGTCAACGTCTTCGATGACGACGAACTGGACGAACACGTCGATCCGCTGGCCCAGACAGCGGTCAGCGACGTGGCCGGGCTGGGAATCGAGAGCCTCGGCAGCGGGTCGGGCATCCTCGACCTCACCCGCGAGAGCGACGACACCTCGCTGGGGGCGGAGCTTCTCGAAGAGATTTACACGGGCGAAGGAGAGGGCGAAGGCGCTCCCGCCAAGACTGCCGAGATGGGGGAAGATACCCGTGCGGGGCTGGACCAGGCCCTTCCCACGGCCACCCCGGAGGCCGCGGAAGCCGTCGCCGCCGAGGCCGAGGCCATCACCGCCAGCCGCACCGTCGTCGTTACACAACTCGCCGAATACCCCCCCGACGCCGTTTCGACCAGCCTGACCGCACTCCTCGTCGTCGCCGTGGGGGTCATGTGGATTGGCGGACTCGGCGCCGCAGCTCTGGTGCGCGGCAGTGTGCCGGGTCTCCTCGAGACCCTCTATGCCAACCTGGTTTTCTTCGCCGGCGGGGCCGCTCTCATCGGCGCCATCGCCGCCGCCGTCACCTACTTCGTCAGCAAACGCAAGTAATCCCATCCACTGCCTGCCGAGCCGCGCCCGTGCAGCATGTAGCGCCACCCCGACGAGGCGACCAAGGCGGGAGCCTCGTCCCCGTTAGGGCTGTGGGTGGCGCGATCCGAGCCGCAAGCGCGAGCGAGCGGACGTAGCGTCGCCCCTCGTGGGCGGCGAGTGTGCCACTGCTCTGCGAGCAGTGCGGAAGTTCTAGTGCGATGCCGTCCGATCAAAGGCCCAGCGCAGCACGAAATGCGGCGTAGTCGGTAAGGTCAATCACTGAATTCCCATCCACGTCCAGCACCAGACAAGTGTGCCACTGCTCTGTGAGCAGTGCGGCCTCGAAACAGTTCTGCAACCACGCGAAGTCCGCCAGGTCCGCGTCGCTGTCGCCGTCGGTATCCCCCGGGGCGTAGGTGAACTCGACGGATTGCTCGATCACCCCGTCATTGAACGTAAACCGCGTCGTCGCGTTGTACGGGATCGGTCGATCAAGCACGATCTCCACCGTCTCCGCCGGCCCGTTGTCCAGCCTCCGCGTAGCAATCACCGCCGGCGCCTCTTTCAGTACCGCGACAGTCATGGAGCGGGCCGCAATGTCCTTCGTCGCTTCGTGGCTCCGTCGCTACCACTTCGACGCTGATTTCATCAACATAAACATAATTCGCAGCGTCGAAGTGAACGACGAACCGATCCAGCGCCGGCCACTCCCGCGCATCCACATACCCCTCAATCTTCGTCCCTTCGTCCCCCAGTCCCCTCGTCCCTGGTGGGCGTGTAGAAACGATTTCCTCCCCGTACCCAATCGTCCCGTAACGAATGTAATCCCACTCGTTCCGCGGATCGGGCGGACGAGTCTCCCCGCATCCTCCACCCCCGCCGAACTGAAGGTAGGCAAAGGGCTCATCCGGGTAGTTGCCGTAGGTCTCGTAGAAGACGACTCCATCGACCGAGAACCAGTAGTTCACGCCGTTCGGACTCTCGAACCGGAAGGTGTGGAACTCATCCAGCGCCAAGCCTAGTAGCCAATCATCCCCGCTGAACGACACGATCGCGTCGCCGAACGGATAGACTACGTCAAAGAGCATCCGATAGTTTATCGAGAACCGAGCGTCGCAATCGTCTGCAAACTGGGGGATGGGGACGTTGGATCGAAGACGCCATTCGATCCACAAGCTCGGCGGTATTTCCTTTGGTGTGTCTCCTATGACGCGGTCATAGTTTATAATCCGCCCAAGTTTCCCCCACCGCAGAACGAAGCGACCGTTCTCAATCGATTCGGAGCACGGATCGATGCAGCCGCCCCAGTGCCAGCCGCCATCGGGATAGGGCAAAACGTCGCCCTCGTACCGATATAGCGGTTCGTCCGCAAGCGCCGCAGTTGCAAGGACGATGAAGACGCCGAGAACGGTCGTACGAGGAGTTCGCATTGATTTCGCCTCAAACCACTAATGGTAGCCGAAAATCCTATATTTTTCAACTTCGCTTAAAGCCTTTTGTCGCAATGGCTTAACGCTTCGTCCGTTCCTCGTGGCAATTGAAATAAAGATTTTTCGCTTGACGCGTTCCGCGAAGGTCGTAGCATGCCTGCCCTCCAAGGCTCCCGGACAAGAAGGAGGGGTACCATGAACGAGCCAGCACGCGCTATTGTTGTTGCTGCTTTGGCTTTCTTCTCTTCTGCCGCTGTGGCTCGCGCCGAGCCTGCGACTGCGAGCGGTGCGACGTCCGCGCTGACCCAAGCGCATCCCGGTTTGCAAGCCCACGTCGACGGCGAGCGACTGGTTGGACTCTCGGGTGCCGTCATGGTCGAGAACACGCCGGCCGTCGCCACCGCCGATTTCGTCGGAACCTTCATCGAGCAAAACGCCGCCGCCTTCGGCGTTCCGGAGCTGGACTTCGACTTCGAACGCAGTGCGAGCCTCACTGGCGGCCATGCCGTCTACACCTACCATCAGATCATCGAGAACCTTCCAGTGCACGACAGGCTGGGTGGCACTGTTGGTCCAATGACTGAGGCAGTGTGTGCCACTGCTCTGTGAGCAGTGTTTCCGTTCTAGGCGGGGCAGCGCTAGGCCGATCCACTCGTCGAAAGCGGGTGATCGCTCCTTTTCACTTCTCCAGCGATCACCCCGCGCGTTATTGGGGTGGAAGTAAAGGGCGGTGCGTGCCACTGCCGTGTCGGCAGTGCTGCTCCCCCTCCGCGCCCGGCGAGGCTATTTCTTGTTTCACCTGGAACAGCGGATCGAAGCGGGTTCCAAGCGGACGCCAGTGGAAGCTCAGCGGACGTTAGGCAACCGCGACCGGAGCGCTGGCCGACCGGGCGCGACCCCGCCCCGCCCGCACCCCGCTCGACCCCGTCCGCCTTACAATTTTTCTCTGTTCAGGCCACCTCCGGCGGGTACAATACCGCCCGGCGACGGCCGACATGGCGTGCGGTCCTCGGAGGGTCTTTCATTGCAAGCATAGGAGGTTTGTGATGCGCAGCGGCACATGGATGCTGGGTTTGGTGGCAGGTGGGTTGGCGTTGGCGAGTTCGGGGTGCGTCTCGCTGGACAAGTACACGCGGCAGAAGGCGGCGAACCGAACGCTCACCGCGGAGAAGGAGTCGATCGGTCAGGAGCTTTTCGACGAGCGGCACGTCAATGACGGCCTGCGCACGAGGGTGGACGCCCTCGATCGGGAACTCGCCGCGAAGAACGAGCTGGTCGCCAATCTGCGCGGCGAGAACGATTTGCTGGATGAGCTTCGGCGCGACGCGAAGGGCACCCTCGAAGACATGGCCAATCGCAAGTTCGGCGACATCAACATTCCGAAGCTGCCCGCCCCGCTGGACAGCGCCCTCAAGCGCTTTGCGGAGGAGCACCCCAGCGAAGTCATCTACGACGCGGCCCACGGGACGGTGAAGTGGAAAGGTGACCTGCTGTTCCCCTTGGGCAGCGATGAAGTGCGGGCGTCTTCGATGGAGTCGCTGCGCGGTTTCGCGGAAGTGCTGAAGTCAGCGGCCGCGGCGGACTTCGAGGCCATCATCGTCGGCCACACGGACACCCGCCCGGTCCAGAGACCCGAGACCAAGGCCAAGCACCCTACGAATTGGCACCTCTCGACGCATCGCGCCATTGCCGTGGGCAACGCCTTGCAAAAGTACGGTTACGGCGCCGAGCGGATCGGCTGCATGGGCTGCAGCGAGTATCGCCCCGTCGCGGAGAACGCTTCCGAAGCCGGGCAGAGCCAGAACCGCCGGGTGGAGATTTACCTCGTTCCCACCGGCAGCATCGTACCCCCAGCTCAGCGGCTGGCGTCGGTCCAGGGGCGCGAGAGCGAGCCGCAGGCGGCGTCGGCCCGGCCCAAGCCGTAAGCGGTTCCAGGTACAAGTATCATTCGCGGCCAGGCGGGTCCGCATAACAAGCGTGCCTGCTTGGCCGCTTTTCTATCTCGCGTCATCCCGCGCCGCGCGCAGACCGCGAGTAGGGAATACCCGTCAGGCAGGTTCACGAACACGCTCGGATTTGGCGTATAATCACTCATACGGCCGAGTACATTGGGGATCCGTCGAACGGACGCTGCTGGGACGCGTATGGGTCAGTCCATCGAAACATCAGGCGGACGATCGCGGGGGCCATCCCGCGGGGGGATGCCCATCCGTCTCTTGGACTTGTTCAGCAACGTCTGGCTGGGCGTATTCTGGGCCGTTTTGCTGTTCATCTACTGTTCGATCGGCAGCGCCCTGCCGCGCGTTCGGCAGCTCCCCGCGCTGGAGATGACCGAGTTCGAGTGGTTTCACTGGTGGCCGTTCAACGTGTTGGTGCTCCTGTTTTGCAGCTCGCTGATCATCACCACGGTGCGGCGAATCCCGCTACGCCTCGTGAATCTGGGCGTGTGGACCATCCATACGGGAATCATCGTGCTGTGCCTGGGGAGCTACTACTATTTCAGCACGAAGATCGAGGGCGACGCGCCGGTTTTTCGCCGGCAGGTGAAGATCGAAGTGCCGGGCCTAAGCGCCTCCACGACCATGCTCGCAGTCCCCGGCAATCACAAGGCGATCACCGTCGGCGGCGATGCGTGGCATTTCGAGATTCAGGACACCAACACGGCGTGGCCCATCCTCTCCGACGAGCACAAGGGCGAGAAGGCGTATGCGGTGAACGTCGCAGTCCAGCCGCCCCTTGGCGAGGCGTTCGTGCGGCAACTGCTGGTCGGGTATCCGCAATACACGGAAGACATCCTTCCAGGAAAGGGGCGGGCGGTGAAAGTAGTCGGGCGAAAGCTCGTCGATGAGCAACTGCGCCTCTCACTCGACTATGAGCCCCAGGAGTACTTCCACGTGATGGATACGTGGGCGTTGTTCGTTCGTCGCGTCGGCGAGACGACGTGGCTCGAGCGACGCATCGAAGGGCTGCCCCGGTACAACGATCGGGTCGGCTCGCGCGAGCTGGTCTTCACCGATCCGCACGAGCCGCTGACGCTGCGGGCGATCGACCTGCCCGTGGGCGCGGCTGCGGCGGACGCATTGGCCTCGGCCTCGGTGCGCATCACGTCGTATTTGCGGTACGCGCAGGAGCAGCGTCGCTGGATCGACGGCGGCGAGCGGGTCAACCCCGTGTTGCAGCTCAAGGTCGCCGCGGAGAACTCGCCGGTCCAGTCTTATGAACTGCTTGCCTTTGACCCGGCGCACAACGAAGCGCTCGACGGCAACTTGCGATTCGTGTACGTGCCCGACTCGGCCAGGCTCAAGCAATTGCCGACGGACTCGCGGGCCGTGCTGCGGATCAGGGTACCCTCCTCGCACGTCGCGCTCGATGTGCCGCTGACGCCTCAATCGCTCGGAGCGCCGCCCAGCGCGATCGAAGGGACTGCTTTTTCGTACCGCGTGCTCAACCTGCACGATGACCTGGCCCTGCCGGGCCGAGAATCGCCGGTGTCCATCGCGGTCGTGGAGATCACCACACCGGAGTCGACGTTTCGCCGATGGGTCGCGGATCAGCCGGAGCTGACCCGCGACATGCGCGAGGGCAACGCCGACCCGCACTCCGTGGAAGCGGGGCCGGTGGATGCGCGAATCGAGATGACGTATCAGCCGCGTTCCGCGCCGCTGATCTTCGCGGCGCACCCCGGGGGGCTGTACTTTGCGTTCAACGGACCGTCGGGGCGGGTGATCGGGCGTGAGGTTCGCGCGGGCGATTCGATCGAGGTGGTGCCCGGTGTGGCCGTACAGGTCGAATCGTACATGCCGGCCGCGGTGGCGGAAGTGAAACCCTATGTCGTTCCTCCGTCACAGCGGCAACGAAACGCGGAGGAGTCCTTCGCTATGATCCGCCTGGAAGTTGACACCGGCCGCGGCGTGCAGTCGAAGTGGCTGCACTTCAACCAATACGTGTTTCCCGACGAGCAGTACCATTATGGCGGGCGGTTCGCGTATTCTCCGGAACGGTTTCGGCTCGCCGACGGAAGCCAAGCCGAGGTCATCTTCTCGCGAAAGCGGGCGAAGCTCCCCGCCCCTATCGCCATGGAGGACTTCGCCCTCGACACGCATATCGGCGGGTATAGCGGCAGCACGTCGACGATCCGGAATTACGTCAGCCGGCTGCGTTTCTTCGATGATGGGAAATGGAGCGAGCCTACGCCGATTGCGGTGAACCACCCAGCGGAGCACGGGGGATACTGGTATTTCCAATCCACGTGGGACCGGCCTCCGCAGTCCGACCCGACGGCGGGCATGAACTACACCGGACTGGGCGTGGGAAACCGTCGCGGCGTACACGTGCAGTTGGCGGGGTGCTGCATCGCGGTGTCGGGTATGATCTTCGCGTTCTACGTGAAGCCCGTGCTCAAGCGGCGTCGCGCGGAAGAGCAGCGGGCGAGGGTCGAAAACGTTTCGCCCATGGAAGATCGAGCCCGGAAAGCGGCGAACGAGACTCTCACTGCGGCCCTCTCGCTGGAAGGGAGAGGGGACTGAGATGCGAATTCGACCCATTGACGTGATGGTGCTGCTCGCGATTGTGGGATACGCGGCGTATCGAGGGCTGAACAGAGCGCCGGGCGCGGCCCAGCAGTCGTCGCCGTTCGCGGAGCAGGTGCAGATCGACCCCCTCTATCGGACGGCCGTTCAGGCCGACGGACGTTTGCGGTCGTTCGAGTCCCACGCCAAGACCTACATGGGCCTGGTCAGCGGCTCGCGCTCCATTCGCGGGCAGTCCAACGGGTTCACCTATCTGGATTTGATGCTGCGGCCCGAGGACTACGCGGACACGGACCTCATTTACGTCAAGAACAAGGAAATCCGCAAACAACTGCTCGACGCGCTGAAAGCGCATTCGGAGCTGACCACCACTCGCTACGATGCGATCTTCGCGACCGGCCTGTTCGCGCGGAAGTTCCTCCTGCACCCGCCGGTGGCGGCGCTGTTGCAGGAGCTAGGGCAGGACCTCATCCGCACGTCGAGGGCCGTGGATTCCATCCAATCGGCGATGACGGTTTCCGATCCGCGCTTCCTGTCCGAGAACTTGCGCTTGATTCCACCGCCCAGCGGCGACGTCGATACGCCGTGGTCTGCGATCTCCCATCTAGTCAGCTCGCGCATGGCCCCGCAGGACAGCGCCCACGCGGGTATGAACTTGCCTGCGGTGGGCGTTACGGGATTGTCCGCGGAGCTGTCCAAAACGCTGGGCGACGCATGGGTCGCTTTGCAGAATGCGTGGCGGACGCAAGACGCCGCTGCCGTGAATGCGCAGATCGCGCGGCTCGCCGAAATCGTGCCCGGTGTAGCGCCGGCGGTTTATCCCTCGACCGGTCGACTGAGCATGGAGAGCTGGTATTTCCGCTACAAGAGCATGACCTGGGTCTGGCTGTTCTACCTGGCGGCGCTGGTCCCGTTGCTCATGTCGGTGATCTACAAATGGGAGCGGGCTCGGACCATCGGCATGGCCCTGTTCGCGGTCGCCTTTTTTGCCCAAACCACTTCCATTGTGATCCGTTGGTACATCTCCGGCCGGTGGCCGAACTCGAACATGTTCGAGGCCCTCACCACCTCCGCGTGGCTCGGTGGAGTGGCGGCGCTGGTTTTGGAGCGAGTGACGCGGCGCACGTCGTTTCGCAACCTGTTCGCCCTGGGGTCGGCGGTAGTCTCGATGGCGGCGCTGATGGCGGCGTATTTTCTGCCCGCGCAGCTCGATTCCGGCATCAACAACAAGATGGCCGCCCTCAACGACGTGTGGCTCTACATCCACACCAACGTGATCATCTGGAGCTACGCGGTGATCGGGCTGGCTTGCGTGCCGGCGCTCCTTCAGCTTCGCCACCGCTGGTGCCTGCTGTGGGATCAGGCCGCCGTCCCTCGGCTTCGCCTTTTCATCCTGCCGATCGCCCTGGGCGCCTTGAACTACACCGGTTACGTGCTGCTCATGCACGCCATCGAACCGGCGCTCTACGGATTGAGTCGCGGAGCGTTCATCGGGATCAGCGGCGCGCTGACCGGCTCATTGATGATCGCAGTGTTGGAAGCGGTGGACGCCCGCCGGCGATCGCGGGCCGGGGCGAGCATCGAGCGCGGGGCGGCGGGCGGGGCGGCCTCGCTGATCCTCGGCGGCCCTGGCGCTCCGTCCTTTCTGCGGCAGGAGCGCCCCACGGCGACGCAGGTGTTCGACGGCGCGACGATGGTGCTGGTGGAACTGGCCTTCATCATGCTCTGGACGGGACTGGTGATGGGGGCCATCTGGGCCGATCATTCCTGGGGCCGCCCCTGGGGCTGGGACCCCAAGGAAGTCTTCGCTCTCAACACGTTCATCATCTTCCTGATCCTCATTCATGTTCGGCTCAAGGTGCGCGACAAGGGCTTCTGGACGGCGGTGCTGGCGGTGATCGGCTTCGAGGTGATGATGTTCAACTGGATCGTGGTGAACTTCGTGATCAGCGGGTTGCACAGCTACGCGTAACACTCTCCACTGCCGAGTGAATCACTTCATCCAAACCGCGCCAAATGCAGACGCTTTCTTATTACAAGCACCCCGCCGCCGACACTACTATCGCCATCGTGAAGAGACTCCACTGCGAAAGCGTCGGGATCGGTTTTTGGTTGTAGACGATGGTCAGCCCGCGGATATCGAAGTCGGGGTTGCCCACGTCGCTCGCCGTGACGAAGTTCTCCACGTTCGACCCGTCCAGGTTCGATCGCTGGATCACCCTCGACACGTTATCAGCCCAGTAGAGCTTGCGCCACTGGTAATCGACGACCACGTGCTCCCTGGTCCACGGGTTCCGTCGCTGCGCGACTGCACCCGTGGCTACATTCCGGCGCTCCGCTGGGACGACGAAGTTGGGTCGCGTCGTCAACACCGGTCGCTTGCGCTCGCGGCTCGGATTGCCCGCGTGTTTCGCGCCGCGCTCAGGGGTGCGAGAGGTTCCTCCGCCCGCTTCGGGGCGGGATTCTCCTTATTCCCTGGTCCACGGGTTCCGTCGCTGCGCGACTGCACCCGTGGCTACATTCCGGCGCCCCGCTGGGGCGACGAAGTTGGGTCGCGTCGTCAAAACCGGTCGCTTGCGCTCGCGGCTCGGATTGCCCGCGGGCTCGCGCCGCGCTCAGGGGAGCGAGAGGTTCCTCCGCCCGCTTCGGGGCGGGGTTTTCTTCCTTTTGATCCATGGGTTGCGTCGCTGCGCGACTTCACCCGTGACTACATTCCTGCGCCCCGATGGGGCGACGAAGTGGGTCGCGTCGTCAATACCGGTCGCTTGCGCTCACGGCTCGGATCGTCCGCGGGCTCGCCCTTGACGCTTCGCGTAAAGGGGAGCCGCCCGGGGCTCTGACTCCGCGGCCAAGAAGGGCGACGCTCCGCGCGGGGACAGCGCTCCCGCCGCCCTTACGGGGACGAGGCTCCCGCCTTGGTCGCCTCCGTCGGTCGCGTTGTCGCCCGCGGCTCGTTACGAGGCGCGGACTCGTGCGCGTCACCCACAAAGGGTGACGCTACGGGGCCTTGGCCGTAGCAGGAGCCGCTGCCGGATCCTTGTAGGTGACGACCGACTCCGTATGAACGGTCAGCTTGCCGTCGTAGGTAGTCAGCGAAGATTCGGAGCTGTAGAAGTCGATCTTCTGCAGGACAGGCCCGAGCTTCATCACGATGGACATGCCGGACTGGATGGCCTTTTTGACCTTCTTGGCCTCGGGGTTGTCTTCGGGAATGCCCGCGGTGACCATGCCACCCATAAACCCGACCATGCCCACGACGCCGGCCATTTCCTGACCAAAATTCGAAGTGTCGGCGAAGGAAGCGGCCAGGACCGGGCCGGTGGGAATCAATCCTTCCGCCTGGTATCGCTTGTTCTCCTTGATGGAGGGGGTCTTTCCCGCGGCGACATCGAGGCACTTGTTCACCGCCCCGGTCGACGACCCGATCATCAGCCAATCGCCGTGTACGCCGACGACGGGGCGAACGAACATCGCGAACATGGGGTGGGTGACTTCGCGGAAGCCTTCGGCGCCGACCTTGGCGGGCGTCACCATCAGCATCTGACCCTCGGACTTCAGCTTGTTGTTGATCGCGTCAATCGCGGCGTTCACCTTCTGCGACGCCAGCTCAGAGTTCTTCACCCGGACCATCAGCACCGAGTCGGCGCCGCCCATGGGGGTCACGACGGCGGCGGGCATTTCGATGCTGATCATCTCGCCGCTCCACCAGTCGAAAAGATCCCGCTGGGGATCAAAGCCGATCTGGGCGAGGGCGCCCTTGATCTGAGCGACGATCTGCTGGCCGTCGGGAACGTCCTTGGCGATGAAGTCCATGGCTGCCTGGTAGAGGGCGCCTAAGTCGATGAACCCGCTCAGGTCGAAACCCGTGGCCTCCGCGGGAATGAACTTGTCGAACTTCTCGAACGGCTTGCGCAAAACCAGCGCTGACGCCAAGGGGGAGGTTTCTTTGCCCGCCTGGAGCCGCGTGGCCTCGTGCTTCAGCTCGCGGCGACCTTGCGTCTCCACCGTGCTCACCACGTAATCCAGGAAGTCGACCTGCGAGATGATCTTGCGGAGTATCGCGAGGGCCTCGGCGTCGTCTTCGTCGTCGTCGGCGGGCTTTTGCGCTTCGGCCGCCTTGTCCGGTTCTTTCGCGGTGGCTTCCTTCGCGGCGGCCGCCTTGGCCTTGGCCTGCTGGGCAACCATGCCGCCCTCGATACGCTCAAGCAGCCGCGTGGCGTCAGCAAAGAGCGTCTTGATGTCAAAGAAGGCCACCTCGTCCTGCGGCGGCTTCACTTGGGCCAGGGCCTCCTGGAAACGCGCGCTAGCGACGATGGACTTCTTGGTCGACTTACCGGACATCAGTTGGACCACGTCTTCGAGCGTCTGGCGCGTGGTCTTTTCCAGTTCGCCCATCGGCAGGTCGAAGGCCAAGCCAATGATGTCGCCTTTTCGGAAGAGGTCGAAAGCCATCACCGGAGCTTCCGGTTTGCCCACGCCGATGCGAAGGGTCCAGACTTCGACGTCGTCCATCTTCGCCTCGACGACGGCAAGCTTGGGGCTCAGCGCGGCGATTTCCTTGAAGATCGCGACCAACCCCGCGGCGTTGGCTGCACCACTGTTCTCCGCGCCTCGGGTGAGGATGAGATAGCCATAACTGGAAGGGGTCGCGGAGATCCCTTCCGCGAAGACAAACTCGTACTTGACCAGATCGTCCCAGCGGACCCCGCGAAGCAGTTGGGTCGCCTTGTCGATGCTGGCCTGCGCTTTGGTCTTGTCTTCCTCGCTCATCAGCGAGAAAATGAGGTCCATGATGTCCCGGTCGATGCCGGTGGTCTTGAGCGCTTCGAAGACCTCGGCCCACTTCGCATCGATCCAAGCGCGCTCCGGGTTGGTCACCGCGTGAACAAAGAACCAGGCGCGTTCAGGAACGTACTTGCCCAGGGTGAAACGATCGGGCAACGAGCCCGCCAGCGCCAACGAAGGTGCGAGACAGACCAGTAGAAGGGCCCAACGGTTTCGGGTTACGCAGAAACGCATGACTTGATCCTCCAGCTTCACGGGAAAGCAATTCATCGAGCGCTCGCCTCAATGCGAAGACCGGCGCGACGCACGGACGAGAGCGCCGTAATCTCCACTTTCAGCTTAGTTACAGCGTCGGCACGGAGCCAGCCTTACCCTGTGTATATTTGTGCGAACTTGTCACTGCGCTGCTTCGCTCGCTTCACTGCACTGCCTGGCGATCCGTAGTGGAGCATCCGCCGCCGACCGCCGTGCGGACGCCGAAGTTCAATTCTTGATGATCAGCGGCAGGTCCGGGCGCAGGTCGGCGGTTTTGCCTTGGCGGGCGTCGTCGAAAGTGAGCCGAAGCAGCGGCTCGGAGCCGCGCTTGAAACGCACGTGCGCGGACCGCCTGAGGGTGTGGGCGGCGTGGGATAGCGGCTTCTGCGAGCCGGCCGATACGAAATTGAACCCGCTGCCGACGCCGAAGTCGGAGAGGCGGTGATGTGGAGCTCCTTTGGAGCCGACCGTCACCTCGACGCGCGAGATCCGGCGCACACCGAGGGGATGGGAGGTATCGACTTTTCCCACCCAGGCGGGCAGGGCCATGTACGGCGGGACAACGAAATACTCCGGCTCGTGCGGGCTGGTGTCCTCGATGACGTAAACAGAGGATTCCGGCTTCATCCATTCGCCGCGTTGGTCGCGATAGCTCAGCGGCGGCGGATGGCTTTCACCGCAGCGATTGCGGAGGCCGATGCCGAACGGCGACGCGCCGGTCTGGCGCCAGCGCGCGCGAGCGCGGAACTCAGCGCTCTCGGCGGCCTGGAACTCGGCTTCATCCTCGACCCATAGCAGCTCCAGATAGGCGTTCTCGAACACGAAACCGATGGACGCCGTCCCCTGGCCCGTATGACGGGTGACCTTGTCGTCGGTACGCAATCCGAGCTTGATCAAGGCCTCGCGCTCCGGAGCGCCCTTGGCCACAAATACGAAGATGTGATCGATCTCCAGACAGTCGCCACGGCACGCCCAATCGCCGGGCGACCGATGCAGGCCACAGCAGCCGGCGCAGGGCCATATCGACGCGAACGCTAGGTATTCCAGAATGCGGCCGCGAAGGACACGGTTCACAGGCGCGCAAGCTAGGACGACCACTTCGCGCGGTCAATGCGCCAATGCTCGGTCGCGCGTCGGAGGCACTTGGCGGACGCTGTCTGATCCTGTACAGCCCATAATGCGGCTTGCCCGTTCGCCGTTTGAGCGTAAGAATCTCTCGCCGAGTCGGACCTCTCTTTCGGACGGAGAGGAATGATGAAAGAGATCAAGACACCATGGAAACGGCATCGTCAGCCAGCAGCGAGCGGGGTACGCCGGCCCGCGAGGGGCTCAAGGACACGGTGGAGTCGATCGTGATCGCCTTGATTCTGGCGTTCGTGTTCCGAGCGTTCGTCGTCGAGGCATTCGTGATTCCGACGGGGTCGATGGCCCCCACCCTCTATGGGGCGCACGGGACGATCCTCTGCCAGGACTGCGGAACAGAGTTCGCGTACGGCGTGCGCGACCTGGACGATAAGCGGCCCACCTCGAACGTGGGGGCGAATTCCGTAGCCATCTGCCCGAATTGCAACCATCCCAACACGGACTTGCCCGTCGACGATCAGAAAAAAAACGCGGAGAAGGGCGACCGCATCCTGGTGCTCAAGTGGCCCTTCGACATCGGAGGCGTTCGGCTCGATCCGCAGCGTTGGGACGTGATCGTCTTCAAGGATCCCGCTGACGGCACGACCAACTTCATCAAGCGGCTGGCGGGGCTCCCCAACGAAGTGCTCATGATCCTCGACGGCGACGTGTACACCGCACCGCTGGAGACGCTGTCGCCCGAGACCCTGGCCGAGTTGCAGCGAAACCTGCACGATAAGCACGAGTTGTACACGGGCGCCAAAGGCGGAAGCCTGCGACCAATCTCGGAGCAGGCGTTCGCGGAACTGGATCAGAAGCTGCGCATCGCCGGGAAAACGCCGGAAGCCCAAGAGCCCCTTTGGTTCACGGTCTACAACCACGACTATCCGCCGCGAAACCCGGACGCCAACCAGCCGCGCTGGACCGCGGCGCATGGGAAGGAGTCCGGCTGGGACGCGAGCCTGCGGCGCGTGCAGTTCGTCGACCGCGGGCGAAGCGGCGACTATATCGAGTTGAAAAACGAGAATTTCCAGGCTACGTGCGCGTACAACATCTCGCGGGGGCCGGCGCCTGCGGTCTCCGATCACCGGGTCAGCTTCGTGCTCACCCCTGGGTCGAGCGACGGCCGCGTGCTGATCCGGCTGGGCAAGGGCGGGCGCACGTTCTGGGCCGTGGTTCACATGGACGGCACGATCGCGTTACACGAGGCCGAAGACATGCCCCGCGAGGTCACGGCCGTCATGGCCTCCAAGACCCGCGCGCCGCTCGCGTCGGGCAAGCCTGTAGAAATCAGCTTTGAGCACGTCGACTACCGCCTGGGCCTTAGCGTTGCCGGCGAGGAAGTGCTGAGCAGCGCCTCCGATCCGAATGACGCCGGCTATTACGGGCCGAATGTGCGCGCCCTTCGACAGATGCGGAAGGAGCCGCCGGTCGTGGCCCCGCGCATCTACGCCGAAAGCGCCACCTTCGAGCTCACGCACTTGATCGTGGAACGCGACGAGCATTACTACCACGACTACCGCGACACGCGAGATCGTGACCCCAACCCGACCGGGCTCGGCGTTCTGTCGTGGGCGCCGCGCGGGGGATGGGGGAGCGCGATGAGTCCGATTCTCCTCCGCGGGCACGAGTACTTCATGCTGGGCGACAACACGGCCGCCAGCAAAGACTCACGGTTGTGGGATGTGGCCGGCCCGCACCTGCGAGAGCGCGGTGAGGATTTCCAGCTCGGCACAGTCCCCCGCGACCAGCTCATCGGCAAGGCCTTCTTCGTCTACTGGCCGAGCGGGCACCGGCTCGATTGGCTGCCTCTGTTTCACGACTGGGGAGTCGTCCCCGACGTGGGACGCATGCGTTGGATTCGCTAGACGCGCCATGCTGAGCGGAGCGAAGCATCTTACCTCCAATGCCGGCGACGAACCGGGCGGAGATTCTTCGCTGCGCTCAGAATGACAACGCGTCGTGCAGACTAGCCACGCCGAGGTACAATATCCGCCGCTCATGGGCACCGACAACGACTCGTTGCTTGAGGTCAAGGACCTGGTCAAGCGTTACAACGGCCGGGCCGTGGTGGACCGGCTGAGCTTCGAGGTGCGACCGGGCGAAATCGTCGGGCTTCTGGGGCGCAACGGCGCGGGCAAGACGACCACTTTCCGCATGACCGTGGGCATGATCGACCCCGATCACGGCTCGGTCACGTTCGACCATCAGGACGTAACCGCCCTACCGATGTACAAGCGCGCCCAACTGGGGATGGGCTATCTCTCGCAGGAGCCCAGCGTTTTCCAACGACTTTCCGTGGAAGACAACCTCATCGCCATCCTGGAAACCATGCGCAACCTCGGGCGGGACGAGCGACACGAGAAAGCCGATCACCTGATCGAGCAGTTCGGTTTGGCGGGGCAGAAGAAGCAGCTCGCCCGGACGCTCTCCGGGGGCGAGCGGCGCAAGCTGGAGATCGCTCGCGCCCTGGTTACGGAGCCGAAGCTGATCATGCTCGATGAGCCCTTCAGCGGCGTGGACCCCAAGGCCGTCGAGGACCTGCAAAAGGAAATCCTCCGCCTCAAGCACGCCCACGGCATCGCCATCCTGCTCACGGATCACAACGTCCGCGAAACGCTGCGGGTGACCGATCGCAGCTACATCATCAACGAGGGGCACAAGATCGCCGAGGGCGCTCCGCGCGACATCGTCCGCGACCCGCAGGTCCGGGCGACTTACCTGGGAAGCAGCTTCCGCAGCGACGAGTTCGATGATGAACGATAACGCCCACGCGTCGCCGATGGACTGGATCGACGTTCAGGGGCGGCGCTGGCGGCTGGAGCTGCCTGCGGGACGAATCGTGTTGCGCTCGGACGCCGAGGCGATCGAGGTGCCCGCCGCGCAGTGGCGGAGCGACGTGTACGTCGCGGCGCACGGCGAGGGGTTCATCGTGCGCTTCGAGGGCTTCGATTCGGCCGTCGGCTTCGTGGTGACGCGGGCGCAGGCGCTGCCCTTGCTCGCCCATTTGGGCGCCCGCATGCCCTCGGACGCTGCGGCACGGGAGGAACCCGCCGCCCCGGCGGCGCCGCTGCTTTGGCCGAAGGTCTCGCCGCTGGCGGTCTGGGCACTGATCTGTTCGTCTCTCGTGTTCGTTCCCGTGCTGGGCCTTCTTCCCGCCCTTGCAACGGTCGTGCTCTTGCTCGTACACCGGCTTCGCGTACGGCGTTCGGCGGCCTACCGGCATTCGCGCCGGCTCTGTACAGTCGCGTTCATCTTCCTGGTTGTGGGGGCGGTCGTCTCCGCAGCCGCCACCTTGGGGATCACTCGGCAAGGGAGCGACCGTGGCGAAGCAGTCGCCTTCACGGCGTCTACCGAAGCCCGCAACATCGCCGCGATCGTGTACGGACTGTTCGTGGTCCTCTTATCGCTGAGCGTCCATGAAGCGGCCCACGCCATCAGCGCATGGTGGCTGGGCGACGGTCTGGCGAAGTCACTCGGGCGGGTCACACTCAATCCCCTGGCTCACATTGATCCCTTCGGCACCGTCCTGCTGCCTGCGCTGCTGGCGTGGGCGAACGCGCCGGTCTTCGGATACGCGCGGCCGGTCCCGGTGCAGGTCGAGAGCCTCCCCCGTGGCGGCGAGCGCACATCCTGATCGCCCTGGCGGGGCCTGCGTCGAACCTGCTTCTGGCGAGCGCCTCACTAGCGGTGTTGTTGGGTCTGGGCTGCGCCATTCGCCTCTTCACCGACGGCTATGTGGTCAATTTCGCGAACCCGGACTTGTCCGCCCCCGTTTCGGCAACCGGCGTGCCGATGCCCTGGCTCATCGCGACGCTGTGCCTGATCTTGAAGACCAGCTTCCTCATCAACGTAGCACTGGCCCTCTTCAACCTCGTCCCCCTGCCGCCGCTGGACGGTTCATGGGTGCTCGAGCATCTGTTTCCCAGGACCTTGGGCCCGCTCTATGTACGAGTCCGCCCGTTCGGCATGTGGGTCTTTCTCGCCGCGATCTACTTCGACTTGTTTGACTTCCTGGTCTATCCCCTGGCCGCGGTGGTCGTTCCGGGTTTTTTTCTATTGATGGCCGCGACCGGCATGTAGGACGCGGCGCGAACACAGGACGCGGACCGCGCCGGGTACGACCTCGATGGTCGCGGGCGTCCGCGCCAGCCGCTCGCCATCGGCCCAGATTTCGAGCTCCCGTTCGGCCGCAACGCTCATTCGGCGCGTCTGAAGGAAATGCACTTCCGGGCGGGTGACGTGCCGACCGGACATCAGTTTCGGCAAGAGTCGCAGGGCGCGCAGTCGCGGCATGGGATCGACGAAGCACACGTCCAGTTGCCCATCGGTGGGGACGGCGTGAGGCGCGATCTGGATTGCCCCACCGTACGATGATGTATTGGCGCTCGAGGCAAGCAGCAGCTCGCGTTCGATGACTCCGAAATCGCCTTCCATCCGGAGCTTGGGGGCTTGGTACGTCGCCAGTACGCAAATAGCGCCGTAGACATAGGCCGCCGTCCCGCGCAAGGGCATGCGCATCGAGTCCACAAAGTCCGAGACTTCCGCATCGATGCCCACCGTGGCCACGGTGCAGAAGTACTTCCCGTTCACGCGGCCCAAGTCCACCGCGATGGGCTCGCCTTGCGTAAGGACGTCGACGATCGCATGCGACTCCGGCGTGATTCCTAGGGCGCGGGCAAAGTCGTTGCATCGCCCGGCCGGCGCCAGACCCAGAGCCGGACCGTTGTCACCGATCGACGCTCTATGGTCCGCCAAGCTGCCCGCGACCTCCTGGACCGTCCCATCGCCGCCGCAGGCGACAACGCAGGCCCAATCTGCCTGTTCCTGAAGCGAGGAACGCGCCCGGAACGCTGCATCTCCGGACCGGGCGGTGTATTCAAGCTCGACGTGGCGTCCCTGTGATCGCAGAAGCGAGGCCACGTCTTCCGCGATGCGACGACCTCGGCCGCGGCCGGAGGTGGGATTGGCGATGATCAAGAAGCCGCCGCGCATCGCCGAGTTCTAAGGCAACTTGCACATGATCATGGGCGGGCAGTGGAAGTAGCAGATGGACGCATCCCGGCCGACGTAGTCCTTGGCCATCCCGATGGCCGCGTTCATCGAAGGGGCCATGTCGAACCCGATGCGCCGCGCCGCTTCGTGGCTCTTGGGGTTGACCACGATCACCTTGCCGAGGTGAGCGATGCCGTGCGCACCCCAATACCACATGTAGAACGGGTGTACGCCGTGATAAGCGTAGGAATGGCGATAAAGATCGATGTACCGCGAATTCTCGGCATAGCTCTTCTCGAAGCGATGCTCGAGTTCCTTGGGATCGCGCGTCTGAGGAAGCAGGTCGCGGTAGAAGTCGTAGTAGGATGGATGGTGAACGAGTTGGAACTCGTCGGTCAGGGGATGATCAATGATCATCACGCCACCCTTTCGGACCAGGGGCCGGCTGCGATAGAAATTGAAGAAGTATCCCGCCGAGAGGCAATACACGAGAATGGGATTGAGAATGGAGTTGACGTTGTACGGACCGATGGATGGCAATCCCACGAGCATGATGTCCAACTGCCGGGGCACTTCGACTTCGGCCTGCCGATCGACGTTCCTGAGCGTCTCACGATGGACGTGGCCGGTCGATCCGGCGTGAACTCCGGTCAAGCCGTAGGGCGCCGGCAGGGCGTTGTACACTTTCCGCCGCAACGACGAGGGCAGAAGGGACAAGCCGATCCGGCTGCCGTGATAGGTCAACCGGTCACGCACGTTCCACGCCTGCTCGCGATTCTGCAGAAACCCCAACATGCTTGAAAACAGATCGCCGTTGAGCGTGGTTTCGATGGTGAATATCTTCACCTTCTTGGCGACGATGTCGCCCATGCGTTCGCAAGATCGATGGAAATCGCTGCGCGGCGGGTCCATGTAGCTGGAGTCGTGCAGCATCGTCCGTGCGTTGTGATGGTGGCGAACGCACCGATAGGTCGCCAGTCCGACGGGCACCGATTTGTGCCCGCCGTCCATCGTCACCAGGTTGATGTTCACATAGATCAGCAGGTCGGATTCAGCTGCCCGGCGGTTGATTTCCACGACCTCGCCCTTCGTCGTTGTTCCGAGATAGAGGTTGCCATTGGAATCTTCGGCGTCGTGGTTGTACAGTCGCGTGGGCCAGAACCGTTTGAAGATTGCAGCACCCACGAAGTGCTCGAGCTCCGCTGGCGTGCACCGCCGGTGCAGACAAATGGCGCAGATCAGCTCGATGTCGGTGACGCCCGCGCGGTCGAGGCGCTCGAGGACGACTTCCATAACCGTCTGGCGGATGTCGGGCCTTTTCATTCGCGGCAAAGGCAGGGAAACATCATCGAATGCAATGGTGACTTTCATGCCCGCACGAAGATGTGCGTTGAAGGGTTCGGTCCCTAGGGGATGATCCAGCGCATTCTCGGTGGCCCCGCGCCGATCGGGCAAACCGGGCAGCGGCGGGTGGGCATAGATGACGTCCGTGCCGACCGGAAGGCGATGGCGCGTGTACCCTTCTCCGCGATGAAACAGAAAAGGCGGATCACCGGCCGTGACGGTGTGAATGTTGGGTGATCCGTTGGAAAGGCTCATGGTTGTCATGCACCATCCAGGGCAAACACGGTCTTGGCATTGCCACTGCGGGCCGTGTTGAGGGCCGCGGCGAAGGCTTCGCGGTAATCGGCGAGTGCAAACGGCCTTCCCACCAGCGGCGATAGGCGCGAACCCCAGGCAAGCATCAGTTCCATGGCTAGGTCGAACGTCTCCCGCCGCCCGTCGGCTAAGCGCTCCGGCCCATAGGCGTACGCCGCGTGAACGGTCAGCTCCTTGAACCACATGGGCGTTAAGTCTACGCCCCGCGGCACGCCGGGCATACCCACGAGAACGAACGTCCCGCCGCTTCGCGTGAAGCGCAGTCCGTCGTCGATCGAAGCCGAGGAGGCCACGCAGTCGTAGGTTACCCCCGCCCCGCCGAGCACCGTGGGCTTGCCTAACTCAGGTTCGAGCACCTCGGCATCGAGCACGTCGGCCCAGGCCGCGTATCGAGCGCCGAGCGTGCCGCGTGCGTCCAACAAAGCGTCGGCGCCGAGGGCCAAGGCGTGTTGCCGCTGGTGATCATACTTTGCGGCGACGGCAATGCGAGCGCGGCACCCCGTGGCGCGCAGCGCGGCCACGGTCAGAAGCCCGATGGCTCCCGCGCCGATGACCAGGACCGTGTTCGCAGGCTGGGGGCTCGCCCGCAGCGCCGCGTGCAACGCGCACGCGAACGGTTCGACCAGCACGGCCGCGCGGACGTCGATCTCAGCGGGGACGATGTACACCTGCGACTCGTGCGCCACCAGGCTCTCACCGAAGCCGCCGCCGGTATCGCGGCAATATCCTGTCTGGATCCCCTTGGAAACGTCGCCGCGGAGGACGTTGCGGCAGAGAGCGTCTCGGCCGTCACGACAAGCCCCGCAGAGTTGCTCGATCCCCCGAGCCTTGCATCCCAGCGCGGGGTGCAACACCACGCGATCGCCCACGCGCACGCGCGAGACCCGGTCACCGACTTCGGCAATCACGCCCACGACTTCGTGGCCCATGACAAAGGGCATCGAAGTCACCGGCGCGAGATACGTGCTGCCCTTGGCGCACAGCGTGGCCAAGTCCGACCCGCAAATCCCCGCCAGCTTGGGCCTGATCCGGACCCAGTGCGGCGTAGGCAGCTTGGGCTCGGGAACATCGCGCAGGGCGATGGGCGCCAGGCGGGGGGCGCACGACTGCCGAAATCGGGACCCGAGCAGCTTGAGGACCGCGTAACGCGGAATGCTCTTTCTGAATTGAAGGGCCTTCATTCCCTGGGGTCCGCGGCGAGATGGTCGAGCGTCCAATGGTGCGTGGGCCAGCCGCGGGCCCGGGCCAAGGCCAAAAGGCCGCGGTCCGGGTTCACCGCATGGGGAAACCCTACGGCCTCGAGCATCGGCAGGTCGGCCATGCTGTCCCCGTAGGCGTGCGATTGGGCGAGGTCGGTGCCGTTGGCCTCCGCATACGCGCGCATGAGGCGGGCTTTCTCCTGAGCGCCGATCGGGGCCTCCGCCAACTGCCCCGTAAACCGCCCGTCCATCTCCGTCAATCGAGATGCCAGAACATGCGTCGCCCCCACGGCTCGGGCCAACGGGGCCATCACGAAATCCAGCGAGCCGGTGACGAATACGACCGCATGGCCCGCGTCGCGATGCTTACCGACTGCGTCTGCGGCTTCCACGAATCGTCGCGGCACGATCACGTCATGGTAGCAGTCCTCCGCCTGCGACTTGATCTCGGCTGTCGCGAGGCCGGCGTAGTTTCGATAGAACACGACGTTGAGTCGCAGGCGATCCACCCGGTCCAGCAGGAGATAATACCCGCACTTCGCAAGAAATGCCGCATGCCAGAGCCGGCCGCGCCAGCCGGGCAGGCGACGAAGCATGAAGTAGCGATAGTAGTGGGCGATGGTGGTGTCGCAGAGGGTGCCGTCGACGTCGAAGAAAGCGGCGATCTTCGGCTGAGCGCCCGTCGACGCGGCGCTCACCGGGTCACCTTCGGGCACATGGCCCGAACGGCGCTTTCTGTTTGTTGCGCCAGGGCTGCGAAGGCGGCATAGTTGTCGCACCCCTCCGGCACGCGCGGTGGCTGAATGCGCTCGCCGAATGCCACACCAATGACACCCGGTCGCACCAGCCGGCGACCCTTGGGCAGCAACTCGTAGGCGCCATGAATGCGGACGGGAACGATGGGCACGCGGTGTTCCAAGGCCAGGACGGCCGCGCCGACCTTGAAGGCCTGCATCCGCCCGTCGAGCGACCTTGTGCCCTCCGGGAACATCAGCAGGCCGTCGCCGCGGCTTAGGGCCTCCCCGCAGCGCCGCAGGCCGAGGATGCCGTCGGCTTTGCGATCGAACGGGATGGTGTCGAACAGGTCGCCGTAGATGAAGCGCTTGAGCGCGGTGTCGAAGAAATAGTCCTCCGCGCCGGCCACCCAGATTCGTCGCTTGCCGCCGGCAGCGACCAGCACCGCCGGCGCATCCAGGTGCGAGGCATGATTGGGCGCTAGAATGAACGCGCCCTGCGACGGGATGTGCTCGCGCCCCTGAGCCTGCACGCGCACGTAGGAGTTCATGCAGACGCCGAGCGCGCCCCGTGCGAGCCAGCGGGCGGGCGCTACGGCGGGGCCGACGCGTCCGTTTTCATGCGGCACTTCGCCTCCGCCGATCCACCGCCGCCAGAGATCGGCCCGCCGGACGCCGCCGGTCGCCTCGCGGTCGCCAATCAGCTGCAAGAGGTCGCCAACCCGGGCGATCTTCGCCGCCGAGGCGTCGTCGATGCGCATGTCGAACTGCGCTTCGACCGCCCCGATCAAGTCGATCTTCCCGATGCTGTCGATGCCCAGGTCAAGGAGGAGGTGCATGTTCGGATGCATCGTCGCCTCGGGGCGTTTCGTCTGCCGGGCGAGGATGCGGCGCACAGCGGCGAAGGAAGCCGGCCATGCGGCATGGGAGGCGTCGGGTGAATCCTTGTCGTCGCCGAAGGGCGACGCGACCGCGCCGCCCGGAATGCCGCCACAGACCATTTCGCGAATGAGACTGCGCTTCGCCTTGAGCGTCGAGGTCTTGGGGAGTTCACGGTCCCAGAAGTGCAGGGCAGCGATGCGCTGGTGGCTGGGCAGTTGCTCGCCGATTGCGGCGGCTGCCTGGCGGATTTCACGCTCGATCGAGGATCGGTCCAGGCCCGGCGCGGCATCCGGTGGCACGACGACCACCGCATGAACGACGTCGCCCAGGCCCTCCGCGGACGGCGCTCCAAAGACGCACAGTTCCTTGGCGTAAGGGAGCTCGGCATAGCGGGATTCGACTTCGTCGGGGTACACGTTCTTGCCGGCGGCGGTGACGATCAGGTCGCTGGAACGCCCCGTCAAATACAGATAGCCGTCTTCGTCGCGTCGTCCGAGGTCCCCGGTGCGAAACCAGCCGTCGGACAGGACGGCCTGCGTGGCCGCAATGTCGTCGAGGTATTCACTCATGACGCTCGGACCTTTGGCCCAAACTTCGCCGATGCCCTCCAGGTTCGCGTTGCGGATGTCGAGTTCGATATTCGGCAAAGCCGGCCCGACCGAGGCCGCGCGGGCGGCCCCCGGCGGATTCACGGTCAACACCGGCGCGGTCTCGGTCAGCCCATAGCCCTCATAGACGGCAAAACCCATGCGGCCAAATGCGTGGAACAGAGCCGGGTCGAGGGTCGACCCTCCGCACACGAACATGCGCAATCGTCCGCCGAAGTGCTTATGTACGGCGGCGAATGCGTGACGGGCCAATGCACGCCCCGACCAATCCGACACGCGTCCCGCGAGCCGGAACGCGGCTCGCTTGTGCCGGCCGCTCGCGCTCACGCTCTGCTGGATGGAGTCGTGAAACATTCGCAGCAACCGCGGCACGACGAGCATGATGGTCGTGCCCGTGGCCTGCATGGCGGACACGATCTCCGGGCCCTTGAGGGGTTCCACGTAGGTCACCGTTGCCCCGCACAGCAGGGGCACAAGGAACCCGCCTGTGAACTCGAAGGCGTGGTACATCGGCAGCACCGAGAGGAACTCGTCATCCGGGCCGATGGGGTGTACGGCGGTCAACGCTCGGGCGTTGGCGAGGAAGTTGCGATGGGTCAGCGGGACGGCCTTGGGGCTCAGCGTCGTCCCGGAAGTGAAGAGAATGGAGGCGATCGCCTCGTCGCGGACCGCGACCGGGTCGGGGGCCGGATCGCGCGATGCGCCTGGCGGGGGAACGAGCCCCTCGGCCATCGCGACGACGTCAACCTCGGCCGGGCGTGAGCGACAAAGGGCCTCGTAGGTGGTCCGACCGGCGCAGACGAGCTTGGCTTTCGCGAAACGAACCGCGCCCCACACCTCGCCGGGCGGAAGCTGGGGGTCGAGCGGGACGACGGTGAGTCCCGCGCGCATGGCCGCAAGATAAGTGAGGCCCCATTCCGGCCCGCTCTCCCCGGAGATGGCCACGCGATCGCCGGCCTTCAGCCCCCGCTCCGTGAAGCGCCGCGCGATCGTCGCGCCGGCGCGGAGCGCCTCGTCGTACGTGTACCGGATCCAGCGTCCCTCGCGCCGGACCTGCAGCGCGGGTTTATCCGCGAATTGCCGTGCCGAACGCTGGAACAAATCGAAGAGGTTGATCGCTGCCGCGGCACGCTCGGTGGGCTTGTCCGCGGCGGGCGTCGATTGCAGCCCCACGATCCTCGGCGAAGGCTCCCCGGCCGTTCCCAGGACGAACGAGCGCAGCCCCGGAACGTGGCGATGAATCAGGTAATCGTCCCAGTCGACCTGCCGCGTGTCGAACGGGAAGTCCTCGCGGTCCTTAGGGTGTATCCGCTCGGCAAGGGCCCGAAGGCCATCGTCGGCGAAGCGGCAATCCAGGTGCGTGTACGGCGAGTATATCTTTGCAAAATAGATGATCTGCTCGATCTGCCGCGCCTGCGCAGCGAGCTTGCGAAGACGGCGGCTATTGGGAGTCACGGCCGCCAGCCAGCGCTGATAGCGGTCCACCGATCGCTGCCGCCGTTCCCAGCGGCGGATGAACTTCTCGCGGTCCACGAAGCGCAGGCGTCGAGGTTGGATCGGGCGTCCGTCGTCGCCGTTCATCGGCCGCAGAGCGAAGGCTCGCTCCAGCGCTCCACGCAGGCGTTCGAGCACGAGCGGATTACGATCGCTTGAGGCGCATTGGTAAACCGCGACCGGGTCGCCGCTCGCCATGCCCACGGGCAGGGCGGCGATCATCGCATTGGCCACGAAGTCGGCGGGGATCAAGTCGATGGGCACTTCGGGCCGGGCCGGGAACTCGGTGAGCTTGTTTCGCCCGTACGCCACGATGATCGGGTCGGCCATGCGCAGCCCGTCGATCCAGCCCGGCGCAGGCTCCTCGAAACTCCCCTCGATGATCGCCGGACGGAAGATGACCAGGGGCACGCGCTCGCGATCACGCAGCAGCAACTGCTCGCCGATCCACTTGGTGAAGGTGTAGGTATCGTTCCACCCGTGGGACCGCGCCCAACGCATGCCCGCTTCGATCAGTTCGCGACGCGCCGTCTCGGTGTCGGCGGAATGCCGTCCCTTGATGGCGCGGGCGTCCTCACGCAGTGAGGCGACGAGCCGATCGAAATCGAATTCGCCGTTGTCCGACCGCCGGGGCAACGATTCGCGGGCCGGCTCGGGAGCGCTGAAGTCCTCGACGATCGTGCCCGACCGCGCCCCGCAGACATAGCAGGTCGAGACGTGCAGGAAGGGAACGTCGCCGCAATCCTTGGCGAATTGCAGCAGTCGCGTGGGGCCCAAGGCGTTGAGCTCGACCGCCCCATCGAGCTGCTCGTCAAACGTGACCGTGGCAGCGCTGTTGACGACCAGCGTGATCGTCCGCACAAGTCTCTCGTAGACGTCCGCATCGACCCCCAACCGGTCCCGGGTGAGGTCGCCGTCGACGACGCGGATCTTCTCCTCCCAGAGCCGGGTGATGCGATGTCCGAGCGCAGCGCGCAGCCGGTCGAACACCGAGGAGCGCAGAACTTCCGTTTGCACGCGCTGCGCCGCGGTCGTGCCGTCGGACCGGCAGCGCACCAGCAAGTGAATGCCGCCCACGGTATCCACGCCGCGGAGGAGCTTTTCGACGAACACTTTGGCGAGGAAACCGGTCGATCCCGTGACCAGGATTTGCTGCCCGGCGAGTCGCTCACGGATGCGAGGACCGAAACTCTGCCCCGCATCGGTCACTTCAGATACCCTCCGCGAGAAACACCGCGTGCTCGGGGGCCTTCACTTCGATGGGCTGTCCAAGCTGTCGGGCGATCGTCGCCACGACACGGTCGTGAAGTTCGTTTGTCGACATCACCGCCGCTTCTTCCGCCGGAATGGGTTTGGCGAATACCAATCGTACCGGCCCGGGCGTGGCGGCGAAACGATCGCGATGATGGACGGCCATCGACCCCTCGATGGAGAACGGGACGATGGGCAGGCCCGAGCGCCGCCCGATCTTCATCGTGCCCCGCCGAAAGGGCAGCAAACGCCCGTCGCGAGATCGCGTGCCCTCCGGGAAAACGGCCATGGAAATCGGCTTTTCCCGCAAGCGATCCAGCATCCGCTCCAACGATTGGAGCGTCACTCGGGCATTGGTTCGTTTGATGGGGGCGAACCCGTACCGGGACAGAATCCAGCCGAAAACTGGGATGCGGAACAACGTGTCCTTGGCCATGAAGCGAACGTGCCCGTTGAGCACGGCGACGATAATGGGGACATCCAGGGCGCTTTGATGGTTGCCCATGTAGAACCGCGGGACGCCGTCCGCGATGACCTCGTTGCCCTCCACGCGCAGGTCGACGCCCGCGCAGTAGAGGATGATTCTCGACCAGAGGGCAGCGCCCAAGTCGCACAGCGCTCGCCATGGGTAGACGATCCCGATGAGCAGGAGGGGCAGACCGACCGCCAGAACCACCAACGACATGACGACAACGGTGACCGTAGCGCGGAGCATGGCGTTGGAGCCTTATGGCCCGGCGACCCGTAATTCGCCCTGGGTCGCCTACGAAGCGATCGTCCATCGGCCCCGCCGCGCTGTCAACCATGTCGATCGGCGTAGGCGGAGCTTGCCTTGCCAAGCGCGCATCCCGCCCGTACAATACTCGGTCAGCCCTTCCCCGTTCATCTTGTCGGGAGGCAATGATGCGGCGGGTTGTGCTATGACGCAGGGCATCGTCAGCGATCGGCCGTATGAGCGATGTCCTCGTTCGAATCAAGCGGGCGGTTCTCGCCGGGCGATACGCCTTCAGCGACAAGGCGCGCGCCGAAATGGAGGCGAGCGGTCTAACGGAACTCGATGTTGTTGAATCTGTCGCCAACGCCGTGGCCATTTACAAGCGCCTCCGCTCAAGCCGTTCGGATCGCAAGGGTCAACGAGAGTACCTTTATGTCATTCACAGCCCCAACCTCGTGGGGTCGATCATCTACAGCAAGGGCAAGCTTGTGCACGGAGAAGGTGAGCCGAGCTACTACTTTCTCGTTTCGTCCAAGCGGGCCGATTAGGACGATGGAGTAGGCGCCATGCTGCTGAAGATCACCAATTGTCCATCCTGCGGAAGCGGCAATATCAGGAAGGTCCGGCGGAACTGGACGGGGACGTATGACGGCGAGGAGTACGTCGTTCCGAAGCTAGCCTTCTATGAGTGCCCGCGTTGCGGCGAGAGGGTCTATGATCGCCTGGCCATGCGGAGGATCGAAGCACAGTCCCCGGCGTTCCGGAATCCGGCCGACAAGGGATCCAACCCCACAAGAAGGTGAGGGGCCAAGGCATGTTGAACTTCCACTCGCCCCAGCTTGTTCACGGTTCATCTGCAATGTGTTGACCTGAGGCAGTTCGCATCCCACGCCGCTGCCGGTGTGAAATACATGTGCCTGAATGGACCCTGCAGCCCGACGACTCGCCCGTCCCGCCACGGTATTGGTGGCTCAAGAGAATCATGCTCGCATCGGTAGTGTTTCTCGTCCTTCTCCTCGCCCTGCGCCTATGGTGGGGCTGGGAAGCCCACCGCCGCCTCCAAGCCGAAATCGACCGCATCATCGCCGCAGGCGAACCCATTTACCCCGCGGACTTTGCCCCGAAAGACCATGTTGCTGACAACGAGAACGCAGCTACTCAGTATCTAAGGGCTGGTAGCAGACTCGCTTATCCCGCCTTCAGGGCGATTTACGAGTTCCCGGACGATCCTGGCGCGTGGCACGATCGACGCGATGAGGTGCAAGTCTTGCTACAAGACCATGGAATGGCGCTAGTTGAAGTTCGCGCCGCCCGTCAGTTAGGCAAAGCTGATTGGCACATCATCTATGCATCGCCTGTGATCGACACACTCCTGCCAACCCTAAGCGAACAATGCGCACTGTCAAAGTTGCTCTGCATTGCGGTACGTCATGAACACACGAATGGAAAAGACTCCAATACGACCGCGACGATCCTGGATGCTCTCTCTCACCTTGGAACGATGGAAAAGCACCCCTTTCTGGTCGTGCATATGCAGGTCTGTCGAAGCGCGATACGCCTTGGTTGGACCATTGAGAGCGTTGCTCCATCGCTGGCCATCTCCACCGATTCAGGTTCGTCAATAACGGTTTCGTCCGCAAGCGATGTCCGGGCCATCATCGCCGATCTGCTCGACGAAAAGGCGTCAGAGGACGCACTCGTTCACGGAATGCTCGAGGAGCGTATGGCGCAGCTGGACACCGTGCATCATGTCCTCCGCGGCAGCAGGTCCGTCGCGCAACTTCTTGAGACATTCAACAACCTACGAAAGCACTGGGGGCCTGTCGAATCGCGCCTGTTTTCTCCAGCGATCGCCCGCGAGGGCGTCGTGCTCATACGCGAGGCATCAAGCATGGTCGAGGCATCGAGACAACGGACTTATCCCGCCGCACAAGAAATGCTCCCTGTCAGTGCGGCGAGAAACACCGACCCATGGTACGTCGACGCGCATCTGGCCTGCCCCCAATTCATGTACCAGCCGCTATGAGAGTCGGTTCGTTCTCCCTCGGACGGGCGAGCGGAGTGCAGTCCCGATGGGTCAGTCTGTGCAGACGCCTCCGTCATGTGCTCGCCTCGCCACGCATCGTCCTCCATATTCCTACGTCGCTACGTGGCTTCGTGGCTTCGTCGCTGCATCTATCCCCGCTCCGATCCACAGCCCCTCGCCGGCCGCCGCCAGGAGCATCGCCCGAACCACCCCATAGGCAAACAACGTCCGCGCCTCCGTGGCGGACAGCGCCATCGTGTCCCGCGCGACAAATCCTCCTCTCCCCTCGGGAAAGGACAAGAGGTGAAGGCGAGAGTCTCGAAAATGTCGAGACCAACCCGCGTGCATAAAGTAAGCGGATGGCGCAGAGGCAAAAAGGGTGACACCTTCTTGCCTGCGGATACAATGTTTCGTGCGAGGCGGCCATGACCCTGGACGAACTGCAATCACTGATCGACCGGATGTACAGCGCCAAGGACCGGCAGCGCGGTCCGGCCGCCACGTACCTTTGGTTTTGCGAGGAGATCGGCGAGCTGGCGGCGGCCCTTCGCGAGGGGACGCTGCACGAAAAGCAGGCCGAGTTCGCCGACGTGCTTGCCTGGCTGGTGACGCTGGCCAACATCAGCGAGGTCAATCTGACCGAGGCGCTCATGGAAAAGTACGGCCGCGGCTGCCCCGGTTGCGGCCAGATGGTCTGCGCATGCGACGCAAAGCCGTAGCGTCACCCCTTGTGGGTGACGAGGAGCGCGATCCCGCGCCGCCCACAAGGGGCGGCGCTACACGCTTTCAACGGATGAGCGAATCAGTCGTATGGCTGAGATGATCATATCCCTTCCCGACGGCCGTACTCTGCGGCACGCGCTGGGTACCGCGCCCGTCACCATCGGTCGTGACGCGGGCTGCGACATTCCCACTGATGACCCGAGCACCTCTCGGCGGCATGCGCGAATCTCTCTCACCGCGGAAGGCTATGTCGTCGAGGACCTGGGCAGCAAGAATGGGACGCTGGTCAACGAAAAACCGTGCAAGGCGGTCGTGCCTCTCACCGACGGCGACTTCATCTTGCTGGGCGCTACCGCCATTCGTTTTCAGCACGTGCCCGTCAAGACGGCCAGCTCCGTGGTCGTCACCGATGACCTGACCCAGAGTCACGCCACGCACTACGTCGCCAAGGATCAGCGACTGGAGCTGCCCCAACGGCGGTTGGAGATGATCTATGAGCTCAGCGAACAGTTGACCAGGCTCCAGACCCGGGACCATCTGCTGGAAACGGCGATGTCGATTTGCTTTCAGACCTTGCAATTCGAGCGCGGGGCGGTCGGAATTCGCCGCCGCAACCAGCGGGCCGTGGACTGGCCCGTGGTGCGTAACCTTCGCGGGGCGGAGGGCGAACTGACCATCAGCCGCACCCTGCTCGGACGGGCCCTCGACCACGGCGAACGGGCTATTTTCACCGAGGATAGCTCGTCCTTCGCCGACCCCACCGTCAGCATGGTGCAGCACGGCATCCGCTCGGCCATGTGCGTGCCACTCGTCCAGGGCGAGCAGGTCCTCGGCGTCATCTACGGCGACCGGCTGAGTACGTCGGCGCGGTACTCGACCGAAGACATCGATTTCTTCGCCGCCATCGCTCGGCAGGTCACCATCGGGCTGATTAACTGCCAACTGCTCGACGAGCAGGCCCGGATGATTCAGTTGAATCACGACATCGAAGTCGCCCGCGGCATTCAAACGGGGCTGTTTCCGCCGGCGCTGCCCAACCGCGCCGACTTGCGCGTGGCGGCGCTCAACGACCCCGGCCGTCGCATCAGTGGCGACTACTACGATGTCATTGAGCGTCCCGACGGGCGCATCTGGTGCCTCGTCGCCGACGTCACCGGCGAGGGTGTGGCCGCGGCCTTGCAGATGGCCAACTTTCAGGCCGCCGTCCGCGTGACTCTCGCCGAGAGCGACGATCCCGGCGACCTGCTCGCCAAATGGAATCGATTTATTTGCGCCAACTCGACGGCCTCGCGCTTCATTACCTGTGGGCTCGCCCTCCTCGACCTTCGTTCGCGCAGCGTGTGCGTGGGCAGCGCCGGGCACTTCGCCCCGCTGCTGCTTCGCGCCGATAGCGCTCCGCCGCGCGAGTTGACCGCCGAAGGAGGCTTCCCCCTGGGCGTCGCCGCCGACGCCACGTTTCCATCGGCACGCCACGAAATCGGCGCCGAGCCATTCCTGCTGTTCTGCTATACCGACGGCGTCACTGAGGCGCTCGACGGTGATGGGCAGACGTTCGGGCACGACCGTCTCCTGAAAGCCCTCGCTGACCGGGCCGACTTGAACCCTCACGCGCTGGTCAAACAGGTCCGCAAACAGGTGGCGACGTTCGTTGGCCCCGCCGAGCAGAGCGACGACCTCACCATGTTGTGCATCTGGGCGGGGTGACGGAGAGCGAGGGTGAGGGCGACCAAGTAAATGTAGCGTCGGGGCTTGTCCCCGGCGCGGCGTGGGCCGCAGTCAGCGAAGCGTAGTACGCCTCGTACGCCGCCGCGGTGCGCCCAAAATCGAAGTCCTCGGCGCGGGCTCGCGACGCCGCCGCGAACTTCCGCCGACTTTCGGCGGAATACCGGAGCCGTTCGATCGCAACCGCAAGGGCGTCGGCGTCGCCGGGCGGAGCGACCAATCCGTCCCTCTCAGGGCGTACGATGCGGGCATGGTCGCCAACGTTGGTGGTGACGACGGGTACGCCGGCGGCCATGGCCTCGAGCAGCGCGTTGCTCATTTCCTCCGAATCGCTCGGGCAGACGTATACGTCCAGGGCCGCGAGCAACTCAGCGACGTTGTCTCGTCTACCGAATAAGTGGACGCGATCGGTGAGGCCGCAATCGCGAATCCGCCGTTCGAGTGGCTCGCGAAGCGGGCCGTCACCGATCAAAAGCACCCGTGCGTCGAGCCGCCGGGCGACTTCCACCAGTAGATCGGGGCGTTTCACCGTGGTGAGCGAGCCCACGGTCCCCACCACGAACGCGGATTCGGGGAGATTCAGGTTCTGGCGAGCCCTCTTCCTTTCCGCGCTGCTCGCAGGCTTGAAGCGTTGCAAGTTTACCCCGTTGGGAAGCACCGTGATCCGCTCCCCCGGAATCCCGATCCCCCGCAGACGCCTACTGCCGGATTCGGCGACACAGGTGAAGGTCGCTCCGCAGCGCAGTCCGATCCGCGCGATTCGTCGCTGGCGGGCAGTAAAGGCCCCGCCGTGGTCCAAGCCGTGAAAACCCAAGACGACGCGCGTCCTTATTGTGCCCCATCCTGCGAGGATCGCGTCCATCCAGCAGCCGCTGTTGCGGGCGTGAATGACTTGGGCACTCCGTGTGCGAGCGGTGCGGAGTACGGCAAGCGCCGTAGTCCGACGCCGGCCGATAGCGTCGATGGCCCGACACGCCACATGGTCGGGAAGCTCCGCGGCCAAGGCGCCCGCGCCGCGCAGCGTGACTACGGCGTGATCGCCCCATGCCGGATTGAACGCGCCTAACAGCGCCACCAAGGCGCGCTCCGTCCCACCGCCCTCGAGCGAATTCACAACGTGGACGATGCGCACGGGATGATGCGGCGTCATGTAGGGACCCAAGCCCATGGAACCGCGTCGCACGATGGCGCCGGCTCGCGGACCTCACAGACGCGGTTCTCCCGCGAGCGGGCCTCACTCAGGGCGATGCGATACAGACACAATGGCATGGTCAATACCCACCAGAACGATTCACAATAGAACCGCTGCGTACCCAGCGCGGTCACCAGATAGGTGACCAGGGAAATCAAGAGCCCATACCTCAGGAACACCGTCTCCGTCGGGCGCTCGGTCCACGGTGCTAACTTCGCTGCACGGCGCAGGTACCACAGTGATCCCACTACAAGCAGGACGAATACGATCCCCCCTTGGATTCCCAGCTCCAGAAAACACACGATGATGGAATTGTGCGACGAGCGCTTGTAGTGGCGAGGATCGTAGTCCCCGATGATCCGGGTGAAATTGCCCACGCCCACGCCGAGCGGGTGGTCCGCGAGGATGTTCAGCGAGGCCTTCCAGATCTCACGGCGACTGACTGTTGCGAGGTCGGTTTCCAGCGAGGTTTGGTCGGTAAGCGTTTCCATACGCTGCCAGAAGTGATCATCCGTCAGGATGAACGCCGCCGCGCAGCCCCCGATCAAGAGGGCGTGAATGCGGTATCTCTGCACGCGCGGGGCCACCATGAACGCCGCGAGCACCCCAACGACCATGCCGATGAACGCCGATCGCGTGCGGCACATGATGACCGCGTTGAAGGTGAACGCCCCGGACAAGGCGGCGAACAGTTTCCATTTCCAGTTGGGGGCAATGAGGAAGGCTGCGGCGATGAGAGGCAGCATAGCGCTCAAATGCGCGGCAGCGCCGGAGGTTGTGGAGAAATCCGGACCGCCCACGGTCTCCAGTCGCCCGAGGACGAACGCCCATGACGGGGCGGTATAGGCGTCGTATCCCAGACAGAGAGAGCCGGCCACCAGCGTCCAGAGGATCATAATGAGGTTCTTGCGCGTGCTGGCCAGTCGCGAAAAGACCAGGGTGAACAGCAGCACCTTCCAGAATTTCTCAAACTCAGAGCGCGCCGCCCCGCTATAACCAATCCCCAGGACGATGTTGCACGTGGCGATGCCGAAGATCGCCACCAGTCCCCATTCCCACAGGGAAAACGCGGGCCGGACACGAGGGACGCGCTTGCGCGCCGTGATCAGCCCGAGCAGGGTGAATGCCGCCGCGAGAAGCGAGAACCTCATTCCGGCATCCGTCAGGGGCTGTCCCCACCACCGGTCGGTGGGATCCATTTGATAGATGATCATGTAGTTGATGACGCCCCAGATGGGATTGACCAACGACATGAGGCATGCCGCGCCGAATACCGCGAAATAACCGATCGTCCGAAGGGGCCACATAAGTTATGTCGCCGTCGCAAAAGGCGTTGTCGCCTTGTATGCCGGGGCACGCCGAACCAACCACTGCGCCGCCAAGCTCCAGGCGCGGGGCAGTAGCAGGGCCAACATCGCGCCGGTCGCGGAAAGCAAGGCGATGAACAGCTTCGGCTCCTCGAGCGCAATGGGGCGAGGCCACGAGTACAGCTCGTCACCCAACATGGGATGGATCACTTCATGAACCGCCCGCATCACGCTGTTCTTGTTCCAGTTAACGGATGCGGCAAGGCCGTAGTGGGCAGATGCCGCATTGTATGCATGCACAGGGTGCCATCTGGTGACGTTGCTTCGCATTTCCGCCAGACGAGTTGCCAGAATGGACGGATCGTCGCGAAGCTCACCGAGACCATAGTAGCCGCCATCGCGTCTTGGAAAACACAGATCATAGGCGGGATCGACGATCATCGTCCGCCCGGGGCCCAGCAACGCACAGACGACAGTGTGAGTCGGCGTTCTTGTCTGTGGGTCGAAGCACATCAACATGGTCGCGGGGATGCCGATTTGCCGTAGCATGCTGGAGAGCAGTCGTGATTTGTCGGCGCAGTCCCCTCCGCTTGTGAGAACCTGCATAGGGGTGGCGCGCAGCCGCGGCAACACGAAGTAGTGCTGGTTCTCCGCAGACTGGGGGATGTTGTGGACCCAGTGCAACAAATCCAACACCCGAGCTTCCGATGTGCTGCTGTCGGCGGCGATCGGCTCGGCAGTTTTCCGAAGATGATTGCAGTCCAAACGGTAGGAGACATAACATGGTAGTGCAGCGACGATTAACGCGAAGGCCGCGCGATTCGCCAGTTGGCGGGTGAAGCCACTTCGTTGTCGTTCATTAACGAACATGAGCCTCAATTGTGTCGTAACTCTATGTTGGCCCCGGCGACTGCGTGCTACTGTTCAACAGCACTCGAATCGGTCGCCCTGTACGGGGCATGGGTATATCGAAGTAGTCGGCGCTGCGCATGATGGGCTGACGGAGCTTGTACACATCGACGGTCTGGGCGAGGCCGCATGGACGGCGGGGGCCTAAGCCGTGACTGGTTGCAAGCCGATAGTCTGCGCCGCTAGCGACGTAGGCGCGCAGCATGTCGTCTTCACTGGTCCCTACCACGTTCTCTCTCTCCACGAACAGAAGCTCGAATGCGTAACGCCGCATGAGTTCACGCAGAGCATGGTCGTCCGGCACATAAGAGACGAGATCAAGATCGGGTCCGGCCGTACACGTGTAGAGCAGCTTACTGCCTCGGATCACGATCGAGCTTCGCCACGGCGCGTGCTGGCGAACGGCGAATACGAAATCTCCGTCGCGGAGACCACTGAAAAGCACCGCGCGATTCTCGATTTCGTGTCGGTGAGCGGCCACAATCGGACCATAGTCCGGCGCGTCCTTCACCGGCCGAGCGAATCCGACAGCAGCCAATGCCATGCAGCAGACAAGCGGAACTGCCGTGTGCAGACGCCGGATGGGAAGCAGGGCGAGCACGCGCTCGGTTCCCAGGGCCGACCACACGGCCAGCGGAAGCAAGCCCACATAGAAGAACCGCGGCACTTTCAGGCTCGCGCTCGTGACCATGACGTAGGCGATGCCCAGCCAACAGAGCATCAAGACGCCGAGTCCGCTATTGCGTCGTACACAGGTAATAGCTCCGAGTAGCGCAGGAATGAGAATCAGGCTCCCCGCCAAGTACGGTAAGGCACAGGCATAGAACGTCAGCGCGCCGGCGCTGAGCGGGTCCGAGTACGTGCTGTAGCCGGACAGCGTCTTGAAGCATGCGTCGTCGAACGAAAAAACGACTCCCCCCAGCGCCGCGGCGGCCAGGACGCATGCAACCACGGCGTGCCAGAGGGGGATGGTTCTGCGCAGTGCGCCGATCCCGATGGCGCACGCGATCGCGCACACCAGAAACACGGCGGTCTGCTTGAACAGGATCGTGGACAGCGCCGCGCCGATCGCCAGCGCCAGCCGCCGGTGTGTGGGCTTGCAACCATACCATTGATAGGTCACCGCGGCCCACACCAGGCTCGCCATCGTGGGAACTTCCAGCATCGTCTGGCGCCCCCAAAGCGTCGTGGCCGGGAGCGTCATGAGCACGACCGCGGCCAGCGCCGCAACCGCGGGGCCGGAAAGGAACCGGGTAAAGAAGTACGTACCCGCTGCCATCAGCAGCCCGAAGAAGAGGACGCACAGTCGCGCCGCCGCAGCGTTGATTCCAAAGACCGCAAAGAAGCCCGCCTCCACGACGGCGAACCCGGGCGGGTAGTGCTGCCCGATGCCCAGCGTGGGGTAGTGCGCGTATTGTTGGCGAGCGAACTCCATCGGTTCCAGCCACGCCGCCGGGCCCGCCATCACCCAATCATGGATCAGCACGCCGTCCATGAGGTGTGCGGCCGAATCTGCATCCGCCAAGGCCCCCGAAGAGATGTCCTTGCCCAGCACGACGACCGTAGCCGCCGCGAGGCCCAAGAGGCATACGACATCCGTCGCCGTGAAACCTCGGTGCTGTGCGCGTTCGTGCATGTTGCCGTCTTAGCGCGCGGAGCCACCGCGCGACTGGAAAACACCTTCTGCGGCTTATCGGACACGCGCCGCGTGCGATTGAGGTTCGGTAGGCCGCGAGGTTATATGGACGTTCGGCGGCGGTCGCATTACGCTTGCCGGCGTTATGGATGCAAAGTGGATCAGCGCGGGCGCGGCCAACGGCTTCATCGCCGTCGCCGCCGGCGCCTTCGGCGCGCACTACTTGAAGACCAAGCTGAGCGCCGGCGATCTGGCGACGTTCGAGGTCGCCGTGCGCTACCAGATGTATCACGGACTGACCCTGCTCGCCCTGGGCTTTTTGGGTGATTCGCGAGCGCCTGGCCTGACCGGCGCGAGTGCTTGGTGTTTTCTCGCTGGGATTGTGCTCTTCTCAGGCAGCCTCTACGGGCTGTCCTTGGCGGGCTGGAAGTGGTTGGGCCCGATCACGCCCCTAGGGGGAGTGTTGTTTCTCGCCGGTTGGTTGCTGCTGTTCATTCAGGGCTTGGGGTTGGCTCGAACGCCGGCCCCTATGTGACGGGAGCAAGACCGTGGCCGCATCGCTGGATGAATCCGCCGTTCGACACGTGGCCAACCTCGCCAGGCTGCGGATCACCGATGAGGAATGCTCGCGCTATGCGACGCAGCTTTCGAAGATCCTCGATTACGTACGGCAGCTCAACGAACTCGACACCGCCGGCGTCTCGCCGACAGCACATCCCTTGGCCGTTGCCAACGTTCTGCGCGAGGACATCGTTCGACCGTCATGGACCCCCGCGGACGCGCTGGCCAACGCCCCCGACCACGACGACAAGTTCTTCCGGGTGCCCAAAGTGCTCGATCAGGAAAGCGCCTAGGTGGCCGCAACAACCGACACCGTCGTGGAATTGGCGGAGGCCGTTCGCAGCGGGGCCCGCTCCGCGGAGGAAATCGCCCGCGCCACCGTGGACCGCCTCGAAGAACTTCAGCCTCGCCTCCACGCCTTTCTTTCGCACGACCGCGAGCGGTCCCTTGGCCGCGCCCGCGAGATCGACGATGACCGCCGTCGCGGGGAGGCGCTGGGTCCGCTGGCCGGAGTTCCCGTGGCGCTGAAGGACAATCTGTGTACGAACTTCGGACCGACCACCTGCGGATCGAAGATCCTCGAACCCTTCCGCTCGCGCTACAACGCCCACGTCGTGGACCGCCTGGAATCGGCCGGGGCGATCATCGTCGGCAAGACCAACCTCGACGAGTTCGCCATGGGCAGCAGCACGGAGAACAGCGCCTTTGGCCCCACGCTCAATCCCTGGGACGTGTCCCGCGTGGCCGGCGGATCGTCGGGCGGATCGTGCGCCGCCGTCGCCGCAGGGCTGGTCTCGGCAGCGCTGGGCAGCGACACCGGCGGGTCGATTCGACTGCCGGCTTCGTTCTGCGGCGTGGTGGGCCTCAAGCCGACGTACGGCCGCGTGTCGCGGTATGGACTCGTCGCCTTCGGAAGCAGTCTCGACCAAATCGGGCCGATCGCGACCACGGTTGCGGACGTTGCCCTTTTGCTGAACACGATCGCCGGTCACGATCCGCGCGATTCGACGAGCATCGATCGGCCCGTCCCCGACTACGCGGCCTCGCTGGAGGAGTCCCTCAAGGGAAAGCGCATCGGCATCAGCGAAGAGTATTTTGGGCCGGGACTGAATGCCGAGGTCGCCGCGGCGGTCCGCGCCGCCATCGACGTGCTGGCCCGCGAGGGCGCGGAAGTCGTGCCCATTCACCTGCCGCACATGAAGTACGGCATCGCCTGCTATTACCTCATCGCCACGGCCGAAGCCTCCAGCAACCTCGCCCGCTTCGACGGCGTTCACTACGGCCGCCGGACGCCGCGCCCCGCCGACGTGATCGACCTGTACGCCTCCACACGCGGCGAAGGATTCGGCGCGGAGGTGAAGCGACGTATCATGCTCGGCACGTTCGCCCTGTCGAGCGGGTATTACGACGCGTACTACCTGAAGGCCTCCAAGGTGCGCACGCTGATCAAGAAGGACTTCGACGAGGCGTTTTCGCGCGTGGACGTGATCGCCTCGCCTGTCGCCCCGACGACGGCCTTTCGGGTGGGCGAAAAATCCGAAGACCCCCTCGCCATGTACCTCAGCGACATCTACACCATCGCCGCCAACCTCGCCGGCGTCTGCGCGATCAGCGTCCCCTGCGGCTTCGACTCGCTAGGCTTGCCCATCGGATTGCAGCTCATGGCCGCCCCATTCGTCGAGGAGAAACTCCTTACCCTCGCTCACCAGTATCAGCTTTCGACCCATTGGCACACCCGCCGACAGGTGGCGCGTAGATGACATACCAAACTCGCAAGGGGCCGATATCGACCGGGGTCATTAGTTAGCATGGTCGCGCCAACACTTTCTGAAAAAACTGTAATGCGTGCGGTTCGCGGCGAGTCTCCGGGCCGGTCACGACTATAATCACTCCGGTCGGTGCGGACTTGGTGACACGCCACGGAGGGGTTGCAGCTTCCCTTGCAGCGGTCTTTTTGAAAGGAAAGCATCATGAAGGTTCGTACAACGGCGTTGTGTTTGGCTCTCGCGGGTCTGCCCCTGTTCTTGGGGTGCGATGCCCAGCTCAGCATTCCGGCGGGCGGCTCGGCCGCCATTGTCGGCAGCGTCAGCCTCGGCCAGTCGGCCGGCAAGGACGCAACCGCCGCCCAGCTTGTCTGCCCCAATGTAGTGGTCCGGTTGAACAACAACCTCGTCAATGTGAACCTCGACGACGACTGCACCTTCCTCATCGACGACGTGCAGCCCGCTGCCAGCGTCGTCCTCTTCGTCGACCTGCCCGCCCTGGGCGTCAGCGGCACCATCGAGCTGGACAACGTCGTCGCTGCGGAGCTGATCGAAGTCCTCGTCGAGGCGGACAACGACGGCCTGGCCATCTCCGTCCTGCGCCGCGCCATCCCCGATCCCACGGATGTGCTCCCCGTCCGCGTCTCCGGCAATAACGTCACCATCTTGATCCCCGCCGGCACGTACAACCAGACCCTCACCGTGGAGGGCAACAACTTCACCCTGGTGGGAGTGGCCGGGAGCAGCTGCACCGCCTCCGGCTGGTCGGTCATCACCGGCGGCGTGTTCATCAACGGCAACAACGCCACCTTCCGCAACATCCGCTTCGACGGCGCAGTCGAGGTCGTGGGCAACAACGCCCACTTCATCAACTCCTGCTTGGGCAGCAACCTGGTCATCTTCGGCAACAACGCCGACTTCGACGACGATGACGACGGCGGCGACGATGACGATGACGGCGGCAAAGATAACGACGACTTCGGCGACGATGATGACGGCGGCGACAGCGACGATTGAGAGTCAGGCACCAACGCGCCGGCGCTTGCGGGAGCTTCTGAGTCGTGCCAGTTGGCGCCGTAGACTTCACGTACGATTTCGGTAAAGCCAGCGCGGCACTTGGGCGCCGCCGACGGTCCCCCTGGGGGATCGGGCGGCTCGGCGCGCGATGCGGCCGCGCGCCTCTGCTCCGCCAGCGCCTTGGACACGCGAATGAGGTCCTCGACGTCGATCACCGCATCCTCGTGGGCGAGCACGTCATAGATGAGCCCGACCAACATCAGATAGGCGTGGTTTTCCCACATCGAAGGGTGAAGGTCCTCGAAGCGGCCGAGGCGGGCTTCGAGCCGCTCGCGGACCCGCACCTGGCGCTGGCGATGGGCCTCAAGCCGGGCGTCGTGCGCCGCTGGTGCGCTACCGGTCGTTGGCTGGTCCGGGCTCATGACTCCTCCAGCGCCGGGTCGCGGATGCAGCGGTCGGCGAGCTCCATTCCCACGGCGGTGAGGCGGAACCAGCGGCGCCGCCAGGCCGTCGCCGCGGCGTCGGCTTCGCTGTGGGCGGCCACCCGCTCGATGTACTTCTTCTCCGTCAGATAGTGCAGGTCGCGCCTCACGTGCTCGAACTCCAGCGTCGGAAAGAGCACCAGCAGGCTGCGGAGCAGTGAATCGGCCTGCAGCGCACCGGGGTACACCACGCGCAGGGCCACCAGCAGCTCGTTGCGAATTCGTTTGATCTCTTTGGCATCTCGTCCGTTGGCCATCATTGTCCCGCTTTCATCGCTCGTTCCATCAGGGTCTCCAACCGCACTGTTGCCTCGCTGAGCCGCTCGATGCGCCCGCGGGCGTGCATGCACTCGCGGAGCCACTCCTCCTTAGTCGTATAGTCGCGCTCGAACTCGGCGATCCTGGCCCGCGCCTGCCCGGTCGAAGCCTCGACGGCCTCGAAACGCCGGGCCCATTCGGCGTGCCACGACAATTGGCTCTCACGGATGGCCCGCAGATAGAACGTGATCACGGTCAGGGGCACGGCCACCAACGGCGTGAGCACCGTCAAGTACGTGGCGCTGGATTCCCAGAACGAGCCGATCATGGTTTCAGCGCCGCCTCCAGAACTACGCGAATCATCGCCAGTAGTTGCTGCGCCGTGTCCACGCGGATCAGACCGTCGGTAAGCTCCGCCCGGAACCGTTGGACGACCGCGTGATCGCGCAGCGACCGCACGGCCGTGGTCCGAGGCGTCGGGCGAAGAACGGCGTCGATCGCATCTTTGCCGCTGCGCTCCAGCCGCTCCTGCAACTGCTGCAAGAGCGCTTCCAAATCCGCTGCCGCCTTGTTTGCGTTCTTGTCTTTCATCTCATTCCTCCGATCGGTCGTCGTCTCGTGCCCGAACTGAGCCGCGGTCGTGCGGGAGCGGGGTTTGCCCATCCGCTTGCTCCGCGCGCGGCTCGGAGCGTCGCGGCGGGGCTGGGCCGCCTTGGCAAGCAGATCGGTCAAGTACCGTTTCGTCTCGTCTTCGATCGAAAGCGACTCAATGGCGAGGCGGCGCAGCCCGTCGCCGGTTTCGCGGAGAATGGCGAGGTTGTCGAGCGTGGTGTTGTAGCGCGCCCACGCCACCTGGCGATCGGCGTCGATCTGGTCGAGCGCGGCCGCAAACGCCGCGGCATGAGCCTGGGCCTGCTCATCGGCGGCGTCGGCGCGGGCGCGGGCGATGAAGGCCTGAATCGCGGCTTGTTGACGCTCGTCGTCCTCCCGCGCCAGGTCGGCGTGATATTCGCTGAGGGACTGGGCCAGCGACTCGCGGATCAGGTCCAACGACTCGGCGGCGGCGAGCTCCACTCTCGCGCCGCCGGCGCACCCAAAAGCCGCTACGAGCAAGTCGCACGCGGTAAACAGCAGGCAGCTTCTCCACATGACCGGCACGCTATCCTTCCCTCGGGGCGGACCTATCGCCCCGTACACATAAGGAGAACGCGCGGGGCGCTCGCTCATTTTCGAGAAAGGAGCGAGCGCCCCGTTTTTGGGCTGGAAACGCAGTCTTTCGCGGATCGGCTGCGCGATTTCGCGTCGGCCGCCGGCGACCCCTCACCCCTGCCCCTCTCCCCTGAGGGGAGAGGGGTGGTTTTTTGTGGGGGCGCTGCGTACCCAGGACTGAAAGTCCTGGGCTAAGTTCGGGCGTCCCTCCGGGACGGCAAAGCGGCTCGGCGGGAGGCTCGTTCATCGGCTCGGCAGGAGCCTCGTCCTCCCGTGTCCGGGAATGAGCACTGGCGGACAAGCCGCCAGTGGCACGTTTCGCGCCCATCGCGCACGCATCACGAATCCGAAACACCGCTCCATGACTGTCGCGGTTCTGATCGGCGCCGCCCACGAGGGGCGACGCTACGGGGGGTCGGATCGCGCCGCCCACGGCCCTAACGGGGACGAGGCTCCCTTCTTGGTCGCCTCGTCGGGGCGACGCTACATTTCGCACTGCTCACAGAGCAGTGGCACATCCCGTTCTACTTCTCGAACTTGAAGCCTTTGGTTTCGGCTTGGGTGCGGATGGCGGCGAGCATGGCTTCGTCGAAGGCCTGCTTGCCGCCGGAGGCGTTGGCGCGGGCGTCCTTGAGGAACTGCTCGCGGGCGGCGCTGACGTCGGAGATTTGCTTCTGGAGGTCCGCACGCGCTTGCGCTTGTGCTTGGACATATTTTTCGCGCTCTTCGGCGGGCATGGCCTGCATGGCGGCGGGCAGATCGGAGTCCTTGAGGTCGTCGATCGCGACGGTCTTGTTCTTGACGCCGTCGACGAGGTCCCAGCCGGAATTCTCGTAGAGGGCGGTGGCCTTGGCGCCGACGCGACTGGCGCTGGAGGCCACGCCGAGGCGCTGGCTGTTTTCGTCCTGTTCGTGTTGCCGCCTGTGACCCGCTTCGCCGGAGGGGCCGTAGGGGACGTAGGTGGCGTTGAGCTTCATGTTCAGCTCGATGAGCAGCTTGTCGTGCGGGGTTTCGACCTGCACGGTGCCGCAGTGCATGTCGATGGCGGAGAAGCTTCCGCCGCCGCACGCGGCGACGTGCTCCCATTGCTCGCGGACGCCCATCTGACGGTCGCCGCAGTAGATGGAGTTGATGATGATTCCGCGGCTCTTGGCGTCCTCAGCGACGTAGCGGAAGTTGAAGACGTTCGACGCTTGGTCGGCCGACTCGTTGCCGGCGATGAAGACCAGCTTGAGGGCGTGGGGATCGCCCGACCACTGCATCCAGTCGATCGCCCGGCGGAGGGCCCAGCCGACGTATTCCTCGCCGCCGTTGGTATTCAGGCTCATCATCTTGGCGTAGACGCTGTCGAGATCGGAGGTCAGGTTGGTCTGCAGTGCGAGCCAACCGTTGGCGGCCGTGGACCGCGACGGCGAGCCGTAGGTGATCAGTCCCACGCGAAGCTGAGGAAGGGGTCTGGCCTTGGCGAGCGAATTCACGATGTCCCAGAGCCGGGCCCGCGCGGAGTCGATGAGTCCTTCCATGCTCCCGGAAGTGTCCAGGCAGATCACCAGGTCGATCGGGCGGGGAGGGCAGCGGGCCTCGGACGCGATCGGGTCGCAGGCGATCCCCCCGGCCTGGGCCGGCCACTGGCCCAAGAAAACACATGTGGTCACGAACGCACCCAACGAGAGCAAGATCCGGCGGCGAAGGCTGATCATCGGCGTATCTCCAAACTCCAACCCTGGCGAGGCGTCGGCCCCGCTGTCTGGAAATTGGACACCGCGCTCCCACACGCGGTTCCAGCACGCCTTGGTTGGTTACGGCCGCGAAGCGCAAGAGTTATGAGGACGAGGCGGAGCGATCGGCGGGGGCGGCGAACTTGAGCTTGGCGCCGATAACGAGGCAGAGTGCCAGGACAAGGAGGGCCCAGGTCGACATGGCGGGGATCACGGCCTGGACGCAGGTAATCTCCTCGCAGGTACGCAGCTTGTGCCAATCGCAGGTCACACAGCCGCACTCGTCCCTGTCGGTCTCACTGCACGACCCGAACGGATTGTGGTCGCAACATGCGCCGAGGTGCTGCGTACATCGGCCTGTGTTCTCGACGTCGGCACATGTTTCGTTGAGGAAGAACTCGTCCGAAGAAGCCGGGTTTATGCATTCCACGAAAAGCGCACTATCGGTACAACTAGCGGAAGTATGATGGCAGCACGCTCCGCAGAGGCCGTTGTCGAGCATTACGCAACCGGTCACCGGGGCCCCGGCCGACGGATCGCAGTAGTCGGTCGTGCATCGGTCGCCGTCATCGCATCGACTGTCTATCGGGGTGATAACGCATCCACTGGCGGCATCGGCGGCGGGGTCGGAAGGATCGCACGCCTCCGTGGTGCAGCTAGACCCGTCGTCGCAAAGATCGGTCCGAACAGGATGCTCGCAAACGCCGTCAACGCACACATCGTCGGTACACGAATAACCATCATCGGTACAGGCGGCGCCCTCACAAGGGCTCGGGTCTGCGATACACTGTGCTTCGGAGTCGCACAGATGACACTGGCGTTCGCAGGAACAGTCAGCGGTGAGCGTCGCGTGATAGCTCGACCCGCACGGCACGCCCGTGAACGAGTCGGTCGCCACAAATGCGTAGTAGCTGCCTGGGGGTACGTTAAGGCCATAGGCAGCCGCGAATTGGAAGGGATCGGCTTCCGCCGCAGCGACAAACTCAGAAGGACACGGCCCTCGGAGGATAATGACTCGCGTGCGGGCCTCACCCATGACGGTCCAGGTCACGTCGGCAGCCGCGGGCAGATGGAACTCATACCAATCGGTGTCTCGCGTATAGCCTCGCGTTGGGTCGATGTACGTACCGTAGGTTCCGCACAGGTTCTGCACACAGCCGATGGGATTGAAGACATTTGGCGTCGTGTTGCATCCGGCATTGAAGTAATCTTCATAGCCATCGCTGCAGATCGGCTCGCCCTCTGTCAAATCTCCGGGCATGCAATAGGCGGAAGAGCACGGCTCGGTTATGAGGTTCGCGCGGTATTTGGAGCCACAGGGCACGCCGGAGGACACATCGGTTGCCACCGAGGCGTAGTACCGTCCGCTCGCTAGATGGGCGGTTGCCTTAGCCGGCACACACCCGTTGGCTACGCCCGTCGCCACCGGCTGCGCGGGACAGCCTTCGCGGAGGATGTCCACTCTCGTGCGCGCCTCACCAATCGCGGTCCAGGTCACGTTCACGGCCTGCGGAAGCGTGAATTCATACCAGTCGGTATCTCGGACGGACGTACCGGAGCGGACGTACGTGCCGTACGAGCCGCAGACGGTTTCCCCACACTCTAGCGTGCCCTCAAAGGCGGGAGGGTTGGAATCGCATCCGCCATTAGAGTCATCCTCATAGTCGTCGCCGCACACCGCCTCGCCCTCGACTCGATCATGCGGCTGGCAGGCTCCCAGACAGGGCTCCGTGGTGAGGGTAGCGCGATACCTCGAGTTACATGACGCCGCCGGGGTCACGGTGGCTGCGACCCGCGCATAGTAGGTCCCCGCGAGCAGCCCAATGGTCAACCTTGACAACCGACATGCGTCTTCAGTTCTCGTGGTGAGCAAGGTAGCCGGACAGGACGCTCGGAGAATCGAGACTTCCGTTCGGGCTTCGCCTAGCACGGTCCAGGTGACCATTGCGGACTCGGAGAGCGTGAACTCATACCAGTCGCTGTCGCCAAAGTTCTGGCCTGACGTGCGATACGTTCCGTACCTTCCGCAGACGATCTGACCGTCGCTGATCGCGCCGAACACGTTCGGTGTGGAGTTACACCCTCCATTGAATTCGTCTACGTAACCGTCGAAGCAGTTCGGCTCATCCTCGATCCGATCCCCCGATTGACATGGGATAGTACAGCTGCCAGCGATTCCACCCAAGTCGCTCACTGCTGTTTGATCTGGCGACGCTGGGTGGGTAGCGGTTGTCGCACCGAGTTCAGTCGAGAACTCGCTGGAGGCTCGCTCTTCCGTCATGGTTTCCGTCTGCCGAACCGCCCGTACGTCTTGGGCGCGGCTGTCATAGGGAATAACGCTCAACACCAGCGCCACCAAAACCCAAGAAGATCGAGACTTCATGGCTCACCTGTTCGTAAAGACGCTAATGTCGGCCGCTCGACGGCGCTGCGCGGTTCAGATCGTGACAACGCGAAGACCATGCCTCATTCCCAATGGAGACCGAAGACGATAGCAGGTTCGACGAGGGACTTCCAGTAGGATCTAAGGAGTCTGGGGAGGCGCCGCTGGGAGGGGCGCAGCCGCCGAAGTTGCCGGCGGTGCGGATGGCGTGGAGCGGGTTCGGGATTGGATGATGATGAGGAGGATGATCGTGGCGGTGATGAGGATGGCGGCGGCGAGCCAGGAGGCGCGGAACGGACCGATGCGCGCGGGAGCGTCCCAATCGGGGGCGGGCGGGATGTGGTCGAGCTTGCGAACGGCGGTGGCGAGTTTCTCAAGCTCGCTCGATACAGCGGCGGGTGCTGGAACGCGGGGCGACGGGCGACCGACCGCCGCGGCGCCCAGCAGGGGTGGCGCCACAGTCGGGGCGGGGCGCGGCGAGGCATCGGCCGGGGCCGCCGCGCCACCCACAAGGGGTGGCGCTACGTTGGCGCGGGGGGTTTCGAAGGCCAGGTTCGAAAGGCAGGCGGCACAATAGGTCTCCGCGGGTTTGACCTCGTGATGGCAGTGCCAGCAGCGGTTGAAATAGCGGCACAATCCCGGGGTTTCGACGGCGAATCGCCAATGGTACTGCGTGGCGGGGCCGCGGACGATGGATGTTTCCGTGATCAGACCTCGGCGGATTTGGCGGATGATTCGATCCAAGGAAACGCCCGGAAACGGGCGCAAGTGTTCGAGCACGAACCACGGCCCGGCATGGGCGCGCATCTTCTCGAGCATTTCCTCGCGAAGGTCCTGGCTGCAGTGGTCGCATTGATCGTCCTCGCGGCGCACGAGCTGGCCGCAGGTCACGCAGGGGGTCGCGTCGCCGTGCCAGATCCGCCGGGCCGCGGCGCTGAGCGGTCCGAAGCCCCGGCGGGCCGCCACCTCCAAGGCGTGGTTGCCGGCGGGGACATCATCGATGTCCAAGGCGGCGTCGCCGGCCGCAGGGATGGGGGACTGCGTTGAATCCACGTCGCGCTCTCCAGAGTCTCGGCAATTTTAGGACGCCCGTGCTGTCTGAACAACCAGTGGAGGGGAGGCAGTCTGCGAACGGCCGGCCTGGAGGCCCCGCGGCGGGGAAAGTCGCTCAAGCGGTCCTTGTGATCCAATCGTTTCTTCAGCCACGTCGCGGTTCGCTTACAATCCAAGGCATGGCGACCATCCTGGGCATTGAGACTTCGTGCGACGAGACCTCGGCGGCGGGCGGCAGGCATTCTGTTTCTTGACGCGTGGTCTGTTTTGTTATATAATTAAATAGTACGGACCGGCAATGGTCTTCCGATGGAATGAGTGGAACGCGGGACACCTCGCTGGGCACGGTGTATCGCCGTAGGCGGAGGAGGTCGTTTTGTCAGCGAGGCGTCCGTTCCCCTTGCGGCGCGGCGATGATCGTTGGCTCGTCTGGGGGACGGTCAACCGGCGGGCGCTTGTTGCAGGTGATGTTTGTGATCGACGGCGAGGGGACGGTTTACGTGATCCACGCCCGGCCTCTGACGGGCCGCGAAAAGAGCACTTTCCGAAAGGGCGGCAAGCCGTGAAACGGTCGAAGCGAAAAGCTGTCACCGCGATGAACGCGGACGAGTTAGCGCGGGAGACCGCGGAGTTCGACCGCGAGTTCGTCATCGAAGAATTCCGCCCGCTTGACGCCGCAGCGCGTCGACGTTGGGCGGCGGCCAAGCGAAAGCGGGGACGCCCGCGGAGAGGAGGCGGGGCCAAGGTCATTTCGCTAAGTGTGGAGCGAGAGCTGCTGTCTAAGACCGATGCGCTAGCCAAGCGGCTCAAGACCACTCGAGCCCGGATCGTCGAAGTCGGATTGCGTCGCGTCCTGCACGAGGCGTCGTAATTGCAGACGCTGACACACGTACTTGCTTGGCTCGCGGCCGCCTTTCTGCCCAATCCACATAGCGCGGTAGAATCGTTTTCGTGACAACCATACTCGGCATTGAAACTTCCTGCGATGAGACTTCCGCGGCGGTGGTGGTCGATGGGACCCACGTGCGCAGCAACATCGTCGCCTCGCAAGTGGATTTGCACGCCAAGTACGGCGGGGTGGTGCCGGAGATCGCTTCGCGGGCGCACATCGAGCGGCTGGACAGCGTGATCGAGGAGGCGATGGCGGTCGCGCGGGTGACAGCGGATGGCATCGACGCGATCGCGGTGACCAACCGACCCGGACTGGTAGGGGCGCTGGTGATCGGCGTGACCGCCGCCAAGACGCTAAGCTGGGCGTGGGGCAAGCCGCTGATCGGCGTGGATCACATTCGGGCGCATGCGTATAGCCCGGCGATCGGGCTGGCGACGCCGCCCTGGCCCGCGATCGCGCTGGTCGTGTCGGGTGGGCATACGTCGCTCTTTCTGGTTCGCGAGCCGACGTCGATTGAGGTCCTTGGGGCGACGATCGACGACGCGGCGGGCGAGGCGTTCGACAAGGTGGCGACGATCCTGGGACTTGGCTATCCCGGCGGGCCGCTGGTGGAGAAGCTGGCTCGCGACGGCGACCCAACGGCGGTCGACTTTCCGCGGACGATGCTCGATCCGCAGTCTCTGGACTTCTCTTTTTCGGGAGTGAAGACGGCCGTGCTCTATCACGTCCACGGCCACGGGCGGACCAGCGGTGGGTTGGAGAAACTTTCGCCGAAGCAACTCGCCGACATCGCGGCGAGCTTCCAGCAATCGATCATCGACGTGCTTCTGCGCAAGACGATGCTGGCCGTGTCGGGGACGGGCGTGGGCACCGTCGTCCTCGGCGGAGGCGTGGCCGCCAACAAGACCCTTCGCGGGGCGCTGGAAAGGGAGTGCCAATCCCGCAATCTGACCTTCCATGCCGCCCCGATGTCCTACTGCACCGACAACGCGGCCATGATCGCGGCGCTGGGGTATCATCAATTCATGCGCGGCGACTTGGCCGGGCTTGATCTAGACGCCTACGCGTCTGCACATGAACGACATGGAATTGCACCGGCTACGCCTGTGGTACATGACGGGACTGCCTGAGTTGCAGTACTTCGGCAGCGACGCGGAACTCCGAGCGGCGCTCGCCAAACTCCGCGGCAGCGACTGGACGATCCTGGGCGGATTCTGGTCCATGGGAACGACGGTGACTATTCCACTGATCGGGTTGCTTGTTTTCACGTGGTTGGAATGGCCGCGGTGGGTCGAGTGGGCGTTGTGCGGGGCCGGGATGTTGCTGGCGACGATGGCATACGTTCGCATCCTCATGCGGGGCGGCGCTCAGCATTTTCTGCGACTGCAACTCATCGAGCGGGGCGTCCCGATTTGCATTTCGTGCGGGACTTGGTTCGGCGATACGCGCGGTGATCGGTGCGTATGCGGGCTGCCCAAGGACGCCGTGACCCGCGCGATGAACGATACTGCGACTTGACCGCACGTCACGGCTGACCGCGCAGAACCGAACGGAAGAGCGGTCTTGATAGCCGGCCGCGTTTCTGTTCTGATCGGTTTTTCGTCTCTCGCCGGATTGACCGATGGCTACACCTGCACCGCAGCTTGAGCGGCTTCGCCAACAGATTCGCGAGCACGATTATGCCTACTACGTGCTCGGGGAGCCGATGATTTCGGACCGGGAGTACGATCGGCTCTTTGAGGAACTGAAGAAGCTGGAGGACGAGCATCCGGACTTGGTGACGCCGGATTCGCCGACGCAGCGGGTGGGCGGGGAGCCGATCGAGGGCTTTACGCACATTCGGCACTCGATCCCCATGCTCTCCATCGACAACACGTACAACGCCGAGCAGCTTCGTGAGTTCGACGCCCGCGTGGCCAAAGGGCTGGGCGGTGAGACTTACGCGTACGTGGTCGATCCCAAGTTCGACGGCGTGGCTGTGTCGCTGCGCTACGAGGGCGGGCTGTTCAAGCAGGCGGCTACGCGCGGCGACGGCTTCACCGGCGACGACATCTCCCACAACGTCCGCACGCTCCGCTCCGTGCCGCTGCGTCTTGCGGCCAAGGACGTGCCGGAAGTGCTGGAGGTCCGCGGCGAGGTGCTCTGGCCGGTGGAACTTTTCCGCAAGCACAACGCCAAGCGCGAGGCGGAGGGCAAGCCGGTCTTCGCCAACCCCCGCAATGCCGCGGCCGGGACCCTCAAGCAGCTCGACCCGGGCGATGTCGCCGGGCGAGGACTCATCTTCGTGGCCCACGGCATCGGCGAGGTCCAGCCCCTCAAGGCCGAGACCGAATGGGAGCTCTTCGAGAAGCTCAAGAAATGGGGAATTCCCATCGCCACACCGCGGGTGCGCGTGGACTCGATCGAGAAAGTGGTCGAGAGGCTCGATGAATGGGACCGGCGACGAGGCTCGTTCGCTTTCGAGACCGACGGGTTGGTCGTCAAGGTGGACGCCTTTCATCAGCGCGACGTGCTCGGCTCGACCAGTCGCCATCCGCGCTGGTGCATCGCCTACAAGTTCGCCCCGGAGCAGGGCGAGACCGTGGTCCGCGAGATCACCTTCCAGGTGGGAAAGCAGGGCACGCTCACGCCCGCGGCGGTGATGGACCCCGTCTTCCTGTCCGGCACGACGGTCCGCAACGCCACGCTGCACAACTTCGATCAGGTGGAGCGGCTGGACGTACGCGTCGGTGACACGGTGCTCGTCGAAAAGGCCGGCGAGATCATTCCCCAGGTCATTCGCGTGCTGAAGGAAAAACGCCCCAAAGGTGCGAAACCCGTGCAGCGGCCCACGCGCTGCCCGGTGTGCAAAGGCGACGTGGAAAAAGACGAAGGCGGGGTCTACATCCGCTGCATCAATCCGGCCTGCCCGGCGCAGCTCAAGGAACGGCTCATCCACTTCGCCCATCGCAATCAGATGGACATTGAAGGGCTGGGGGAGGTGCTGGTGAGCCAGCTCGTAGACAGCGGGCTGGTGAAGTCACACGCCGACATCTACGAGTTGCCCGATCATCGTGATCGAGTGGTGCAACTGGAGACTGAGCAAGAGCGCAAGGCCGACGAGGGTAAGAAGATCACCATCGTTCAGTTCGGCGAGCGGCGCACGGACAAACTGCTCGAAGGCATCGAACGAAGCAAGAAGCAGCCGTTGTCGCGATTGCTAGCGGGCCTGAACATCCGTCACGTGGGCGTTAGCACGGCCGAGCTGCTCGCAGGTCATTTCGGCTCCATGGACAAGCTGCTGGATGCGACCGAGGACCAACTCCTGGAAGTCGAGGGCGTGGGCCCGGAGCTCGCCGCCAGCATCCGACATTTCTTCGAAAGCAAGGCAGGACGCGAACTGGTGGAACGTCTTGCGAAACTCGATGTGAACATGACCGAGCCGCGCAAAGCCCGCGCCGCATCCGGCCCGCTGGCGGGCAAGACCGTGGTGGTCACCGGCACGCTGGAGTCCATGGGCCGCAAGGAGGTCCAGGACCTCATCAAGCAGCTCGGCGGAAAGCCCGCCGGCAGCGTCAGCAAGGCTACCGACCTGGTCGTCGCCGGCGACTCGCCCGGCTCGAAACTCGACAAGGCAAAAGAACTCGGCGTGAAGGTCGTCGACGAGGCCGAGTTCCGGAGGATCATTGGCCGATAACCGCCCATCTTGGATTCAAGCGATCGGCTACCGGCGAGTGATTGTGACTATTGCATCCGTGCTCCTTGTGTTCGTCGTGCTCGCTTTGTGGGCGGACAGTCATCGGTGGCGGCGCGTGGTCTCACCTGGTTCCGTCTACAGTTATCAAGGGTTTGGTTGGCAATGGCCGTGGAACTCCGCGCCGGTTGGGATATCGACGGTTGGGATATCAGCGCTATATGGCCGGGTGATCGTGTGGATGCACGAACCGCAGGTACATACGCTCACTGAGCGGAACTACGGCGCGCTGGGCTTCGAATACTATCGATACGTCAAGCCTCAGGGGTACCGGCCGGCTACGACTCAGATAGTGTACTCGCATAGGTACGGACTGGTGGTTCCTTTTTGGGCGATGGTTGTCGCCGCAGCGCTTCCGGCGATGGTGCTTCTTCGCCAAGCGCGGCGCCGTTGGCGAACAGCCAAGTGGCTGCACACCGGCCGATGCGTTCGCTGCAGCTACGACCTGACCGGCAACACGTCAGGCGTGTGCCCGGAGTGCGGGACGGTGATGGATCGCCGCGATCGAACCCTCCGAACACAATCATCATAAGTCGGGCAACATGAGTAACGGCGCGATCATCCCTCCCTACACCTCCGGCGCCTCCGGAGGGACCAGCTTTTCCAAGGACGAGATCAAGGGTGGGATGTGATGTCGCACCACGTTCCAAATCTTAGGCAGCTCTATGCGCGGATAATCGTGAACGAGGCGGTGGCGAAGATTGATGATCCGCTCCCATGGAATCTCGGCGTGAGCGTGACGGAACTCCTGTGAGACCTTGCTCGCGGCCTCCCCGACGATCTGTAGAACGTGCAGCGTAGCCGCTTGCAGCTTCGTGTCTGTCACGAATTGGGCGAGGTCGGCGCCTTGCGTGAACGAGTGTGCTCGGCGAGCGTTGATGAGCATATCGAGAAGGTAAGCGTCATCGCGCCACATAGACGAGCTGGGCAGAAGAAAGAATGTGCCGCCTGCGGACGTAATTCTCACTTTGTTCGACGCCGCGCCGGTCGACCACATCGACTCGCCTGCCGAGGACACGAGAAAGGTCTTCTTCAACGTCGGTAAACTTTCCCATCCAGGGTCCGGCGTCGTTGTTCTTGAACACCACCAGGAAATCGATGTCGCTCTCGGGGCCGAAATCGTCGCGCAGCGCGGACCCGAAAATGGAAAGCTCTTCGACGTCGTGCTTTCGGCACACGTCAGCGATCGCCTCGACCGGTAGTTCGAAGTTCCGGATAACCATTCGGCGGCTGCCTCCTCCGCTATCTTAGCAAACCCAGTCGAGAAAGGACACGCCTAATCCCAGACCCAGGCTCAGCGACGTGAAGCCCGCCGCGTGGGGCCGCGGCCGTTGCGGCCGCTCCGCGGCTCGATGCGCGTGATGTGAATTAGCGCGCAATGGGCCAGACGATCGTACATCCAGGGCTTCTTAGCGACAGGAATGACGAACTGCACCGCGGATCGTCCGATGAGGCAAAGGTCCGGATGAAGAATGTCGAAAGTCGCCCCATCCGACATGAAAATGCGAAACGGCTTGAAAGGCTGCTTAACAACATGCTCACGAACGTCCTCAGGTCGCATGACGGTCTCGCACTCTTTGACACAAGTTTACGGCACCCATAAGGCGAAGTCCAAGAGACCCCTTATCCGACACGCACCTGTCGTCGCGTGCTCGGCGCGATGCGATCCTCCGGCGTGAGGATGCTGCTCGCCGTAACCGACAGTCACAGAATACGGGCGGCGATCAACCCAGGTTGCGCACGAAGGAGGTGTACTCTTTGGCGCCCATGAGGGCGCGAAGGGGATCGGGTTTGTCCGTCTTGATCTTGAGCATCCACCCTTCCTCGAAGGCATCGTCGTTGACCAGTTCGGGGTGCTCGCTGAGGGCGGGGTTGACAGCCATCACCGTGCCGCTGATGGCCGAGAAGATCTCCGACGTGGCCTTGACCGACTCGACCTCCCCGATGGCGTCACCGGTGGCGACCTTGGCGCCCACGTCCGGAAGGTCCACGTAGGTGATGTCGGTCAGCTCGTCAGCCGCGTACTGCGTGATCCCTACGGTGACGACGTTGTCATCCAGGAGGAACCACTCGTGCGTCTCACTGTACTTACGATCGATCGGAACCTTCATGGCCAGGTACTAGAACCCAGAGGCTAGAAAACTCAAACGGTTTCGCCAGTCGTGGCCCGTTTACGTCATGTACTCTTACCGCGGCCGTTTGTAAAAAGGAAGCTCCACCACTCTAGCCGGGACCCGCTTGCCGCTGATCTCGACCTCCAGCGACGCACTCTCCTGGGAATCGCCGGAGACGAACGCCATGGCGATACTCTTGCCCAGCGTGGGGCTGAGCGTGCCGCTGGTCACTTCGCCGACCGCCGCGCCACCGCGATAGACGCCGTAATGCTGCCGGGCAATCCGCCGCCCGTCCAGCTCGAGGCCGACGAGCTTACGCGGGGAGCCCCGCTCCTTCAATCGTCGCATGGCGTCGGCCCCGATGAAGTCCTTGGTCAGATCGACGCACCAGCCCTGTCCGGCGGTCAGGGAATCGACATCTTCGCTCAGTTCATGCCCGTACAGGGGCATGGCCGCCTCCATGCGCAGCGTGTCTCGGGCCCCGAGGCCCGCCGGCTTGATCACGGGGTGCGGTTTTTCTTTCGTGCCCAAAAGCCGGGGGACGAGCGTCGCGACCAGCACCGCCGGCAGCACGACCTCCAGACCGTCCTCCCCCGTATAGCCACTGCGATAGATCACGATCTGCAGCGGTCCGAAATCGCGGACAATGAAACGATACCGTTTCAGCGTCCCAAGGTCGTCGCCCGTCATTTCCCGGGCAAGGTCCAAGGTGCGCGGGCCCTGGCAGGCGATCATGGCCGTGGCCGTGGTCTCATCGACGATGGTGACGTTCTTACCAGTCGCATGCTTGTGCAGCCAAGCGATGATCTTGGCTCGATTCGAGGCGTTGCACACCATCCCCCACCGGTCGGCGAAACGCGAGACGATCACGTCGTCCAGAATGCCCCCGTCTTCGCGGCAGATGTGCGAGTAGAACGACCGGCCGGGTTCGGCGCCGGCGAGGTTCCGCGTACATACACGATTGAGAAATGGCTCCGCGTCGCCGCCCATGATCCGCAGCCGCCCCATGTGCGAAACGTCGAAGGCGCTGCACGCCGCTCGGGTATGGTTGTGCTCCTCGACGATGCCCGTGAACTGCACGGGCATCTCCCAGCCGGCGAACTCCACCATGCGCGCTCCCATGGCGACGTGAGTGTCGTAAAGGGGTGTGCGGAGCAATGGGGCGGTCATGATCGAAACGCTTCCTTCGCCGCAGCGTACGGTAGGGAGACGCGCCGATGGCGTCAACATGCCGACGTACGCCTATCACTCGAAGGCGTGGATGGCGATGTCCATGATGTAATGAACGACGCCGAGCCAGAGGATGTCGCGGCTCTTGACCACCACGGCCAGGATCACTGCGGGAAGCATGGTGTTGAGTGCAAAGAACGCCGCCATTTCCCCGACGGCGAGACCGCTTTCCATCTGCCGGGGAATGTGGGCGGCGGCGAAGAGCATTCCGGCGACGATCAAGGACGGCCACGCCCCGACGACCCATCGAAAACGGACGAACAGGAAGGCGATCGCGACGCCCTCCAGCATGACCGGAAGGAGGTTCGTCAGGTTGCTGGCTTCGGCGACACCGAGCAGGACAGGTCCCAAGCGGCTCAGCTCGCCCCGGAGCAAAAGAAACACGAAGGCGCCGACCACCCCCAGCCCGGCGCCGATGAGAAGTCCCCGGCCGATGGAATCGCGCGGCAGCAGGACGGTTTCCGTCCCCTGGCGGCGCGCCGCGAGCACAATCGCCATCGGAGCAAAGATGATGAGGTTGTTGAGCGCCCAGCTTACATGGCGAACTGATCCCGAGCCGCCGGGGATCAGCCATCCGGCACGGTACGCAGCGCCGCACAGAAAGATGCCCGCGGCGGCCGCAATCGCCAGGGCAAGGTCCAGCCAGGGATGAACTGTGCGCGGAAACGATTCCTTTGCGGTCGGCGCGATCCGCAACCGTTCGAGAACAAGCCAACCCGCGCACGCGGCCAAGTATGCCGCGGTTACCGGAAGAAAAAAATCGAGCGACGCCGTTTGCGTTCCGTCGGCATCGACTGCAGCAATCATCTACGCACGTGCTAAAGCCAATCGATGCAAGCTGTGATCACCCGCCGAAGATGCTGCCCACCAGGAAGCTGAAAACCTGCTCTTCGTCGTCCTCGTCGGAAAGGAAGGGGAAGGCGAGGTTGAACTCCAGCGGAACGGGGCCGAGGAAGTTGATGGTGAAACGCACGCCGGCGCCGATCGCAGCGCGGTACGTGCCCGAGCCGGCCGTGCCGGTGTCGAGAAAAACGTGCCCGCGGAGGTTCTCACCGTACAGCGGATAGCCGTACTCCGCGCCGAGCAGCAGCAAGTAATCGCCCCCGATGTTGTTCTCCTCGATGCCGTCGCGCTCGCCGACGCCGCGATACTCGAACCCGCGGATGGAACCCGTGCCGCCCGCGTAGAAGCGCTCGAACACGGGCGCGTTTCCCAGGATCGCCCCGGCCTCGCCGCGGAGCTGCAGGACGTACTTGCGGTCCTGCCGATCCGTCCGCACCGTGGTGTACCAGTGGTACGACGTGATCGCCTTGCCGAACTGATGATCGCCGAAGAGCAGCCCCACCTGCTCGTAGCTCACTCGGAAGCGATCGCCCTTGCTGGGCACGAATCGGTTGTCCGTACGGTCGCGTACCAGGCTGAGCTTGACTCCGCCGATATAGTTGTCGCCTTCGTCCTCGCGGATTTCATCGGACGCGAACAGATCCACTTCGTCCACATCGACCAGCTCCGAGCGGAAGGCGATCTCCCCGCTCCAGCCTTGCAGCCGCCCGGTCTCGAAACGCTTTCCCAGGCTGCTGGTCTGTCCGATGCGGCTTTCGTCGTAACCGTCGCGCCCGCGCTCGAACAAGAACAGGCTCAGGTCGAGTCGGAGCGGCTTGTCGAACAGGTACGGCTCGGTGAAGTCAATGCGAAACCGGCTCAGCTCGGTGCCTGGCTGCAGCTCGAGGCGCAGCCGTTGACCGCCGCCGAAGAACGAGCGCAGCTTGAAGAAATCAGACCAACTGCGCGGCGTGTCGAAGATGTCGAAGTTCTGCAAGTCCAGGACGACCGAGCCGACCAGCCCGCTGTTGCTGGTGACGCCCGCGCCGAACAGGAATTCACCGGCCTTCTCCGATTCCACCACGTCGACGACCGCGTCGCGAACGCCAGGCTCGACGCCCACGGGGATGACCCGGGCGGAGCTGAAAATGCGCGTCTCCGTGAGTCGCCGCTCAGCCTCCTTGGCCTCGGTCAGATTGAACAGGTCGTCCGGCGGATAGAGGTTCAATGCCCGCCGCACCACCTTGTCCTTCGTTCGCGCATTGCCGCGGACGACCACTCGCCCGACGCGGAACTGTTCGCCCTCCTCGATTTCGAACGCGATTCGCACCAAGCCCGGTTGAGCGGAGAACACACGCACCGCGCGAACGCGGGCGTCCAGGTATCCCAGCGACCCGTATCGCTCCTGCAACGCCTTCACATCTGCGTCGATCTGCGGCCGGTCCACGGTCGCCCCGACCGCGGATTCGATCAGAACGCTCAGCTCCTCGGTGGACAACTTGGCATTGCCGCGAAGTTGAATGTCTTCAATGGCGTAGCGCGTGCCTTCCTCGATTATGAAAACGACGGCCAGGTCCTTGCCCTCCGGCCCGGCCTCCTTGCGGTACGTCACTTTCGCGTCGAGAAACCCGTGATCCCGATAGTAGTTCTGCAGCCGGGCGGCGTCCGCCTCCACCGCGTCGGCGTCGAAGGCGCCGGAGCGGATGATCCACATCGCCGTCTTGGTTTCGATCTCGCGCTTGAGGACGCCGTCGGGAATGCTCGCGTTGCCCTCGAAGCGGATATCGCGGACCTTGGTCTGTACGCCCTCCGTGATCGTGTAGATCAGTTCGCCGCTTTGCTCAAAGCGCGCTTGATCAAAGCTGACAGTCGCATCCGAAAAGCCGGCTTCTTTGTACTTGGCGTGGATCGTGTCGCGCCCGTCGCGTGCCGCGAACAAGTCGATCGGCTCACCGATCTTCTGCCCAACCACGTCCTTGAGTTGCCCGTCGCGGAACTTGCTGTTGCCTTCGAACTCGACTTTGGTGACGAGGACTCGCTGGCGACGCTCCGGCGCCGGCTGCCCATCGGCGCGCACGGCCATCGCCGCGAGGACACACCAACAGACAGACCAGTGAATCCGCATCGTCCAGGATTCGGCGACTGCGACACCAAGGTCCGACCGCACCTCGGACCTCAGCCGCACTTGCACCGCTAGGTCGCCATGCTACGCGGCGTCGGTCGGCCACTCAAGGGGACCAGCCCAGGGTAACTGGATCGAGAATTGCAAAGCTTCGTAGCGGGGTTATAACGCTGCGCGGTTGGCAAACAGAACATTCCCTATCGAAGGGAGTTTCCCGTGCGACTCAGTTACGCGATTGTCTTCGTGAGTGACATGAAGAAGGCGGTTTCTTTTTATCGAGACGTGATGGGCCTACCCTTGAAATTCGAGACGCCTGGATGGAGCGAGTTCGCCACCGAAGGCGCGACGCTGGCATTGCACACCGGCGAAGGGGCAGGCTGGTGCCGTCCGGGTCTGAGCGTGCCGAACCTGGATGACTTCCACAAGCGGATGATCGAACGAAACGTCCAGTGCAGCACTCAGCCGCCGACGGAGACTTTCGGCGTTCGCATCGCGCAGTACAAGGACCCCGACGGGCTGGCGATCTCGGTCAGCGAGCAACGGCGGAGCTGATATCCTTTCGATACGACCTAGAACGGCGTCGGGTCGTGGGGGAGGGGGTAGGGCTCCGATTCGTTGGAGAAGTTGGCGAAACGGGTGAGTTTCTTGTTGAAGCTCAAAGTGATGTTGCCCGTGGGACCGTTCCGCTGCTTGGCGATGATCACTTCGGCGAGGCCTTTCACCGTTTCATCCTCCTCCTTGTAGTACGTGTTTTAGGAGCCTGCTAGACGCCGCTGATATCGAGGAAAGCAAGCGTATCCGTATCGGTGTCGAGCGTAGCGACGGTCTTGCGCGGGGTGCGGAACAGGGCTCCTGGGTTGATGACTCTCTTGCCGTTGACGCGTTCATCACGGGCGACGTGGGTATGGCCGTGGAGGAGATAGTCTACGTCGAGTTCTTCCATCGCGACCGTGAAATCCGGTTCGTGTCCGTGAAAGACGGCCAGCGTCTTTCCGTCCAATTGCAGGCGCAGCGGCGGCTCCACGGGGGCGGCCAGTCCTACGGCGCCCAAGTACTCGATCATGGCGCCGTCGGGAAAATCCATGTTTCCCCACACGAAGCTCAACTGGCGCCCGACCAACTCGTCGAATACCGGCGGACCCCCGACATCGCCGCAATGGACGATGTGCGCAGCGCCTAGCCGATCGAACATGTCGATGGCCTTGCGCACGGCCTTGTATCGGCCGTGGCTGTCGGACATGATCCCGATGAGCAAGCGGAACGCTCTCCCTCGAAAGGCCCGCCCGGTTCCGCCGCTAGCGCTTCGACGGCGTATACCCCCAAAACAAATCGGGGTGCAGCCAAACAGGGCGACCGCGACGGTAGTCGCCGTTGGTGACGAAGTCAACGGCGTGAAAACCCGCGACGGCGCCGTCGAGGAAGAGGACGTTCCCGGAATTCTGATGGAACGAAGTGGCTACGTCATCTTGGTGCCCGCGAGAGTCATTGCCATAGATATCGAACATGAAGACAGTCCGCGCGGGGTTGGTGAAGCCGATCGCGCGGATAGGGGTTTCTCCTTGGTCAGGGAAATCGGGCGTAAGGGCGCTGTTCATGCCGTCCAGGACTTCATTCATTCCATAGTGGAACTGGTTCTTTCCGGAGCCGCTCTTGTGAAGTCGGCTGAGGTTCTTCGATGGACAAATCCAGACGTGCAGTTCGGGAAACTCCTTGATGAAATCACCCACGCCCTCGACTTCGCGGTAGGGAGGAGCGTTGAGATAGGGCGGCAGGACGTTGAACCAAGTGTAGGGCTTGTCCGGTGCGAGATAGGTTCCTTCGGTGGGGAGGTAGTCGCCATGATCGTCGCGATAGTAGCGATTGGCGAGTCCCCACTGGCGCAAGTTGTTGGAGCATTGGATTCGCCGCGCACGTTCCTTGGCCTCGGACAAGCTGGGAACCAACAGCGCCAGCATGAACATGACCAGCGAGGCGACGACGAGGACTTCCGACAGGGAAACGGCGCGGCGCGTGCCGCGTTGTGGCAGAAAGCGAGCAGTGGTTCGCCGTGTGAACATAGTCGGTGTCGCCCGACGAAAGGGTCACGGAACCGCGCGTTCGCCGCGCCAGACGAACGCAGGCTAAGGCTACCGTGACAATCGGGTTGTGCAAGAAGAAAAACTCAGAGACTTGGTTTTCACTACGGGCGTGCGACGATCGCGGCCCTGAAGGCCGAGCACAGGCGCTATCGGAAACGGAGAGGGCGAGATTCGAACTCGCGATACAGGCGTTCACCCTTATGACGGTTTAGCAAACCGTTTGCGGGAATCCGTAAGTAGCGACGGCGCAGCGAGTTACGAATCGGCCGGTCCGGCGCTTACCGATCCCCTTACCGACTTTCCCGAAAAGACTCCGAATTGGCGACGGTGATATCCGCGTGGCCGGAGCTGCCCGAGCCCGTCAAGGCGGGGATCGTGGCGATGGTGAAGGCGGCGGGCGTATGGTAGAATGCGGTCAGCCGCTGGGACTGTCGCCAGTCCCGTCGAAGGGTCGCAACGCGATGCTCTACAAGGTTCCCCTGGTTCTCACGCCACAGCCGGAGGGCGGATTTACGGTGACCTCGCCGGTGCTGCCGGAACTGGTGACCGAGGGGGACACCGCCGACGAAGCCCTGAGCAACGCCCGTGACGCCCTGGCCGCGGTTATCGAAACCTACGACGACCTCCGCCGACCGCTCCCGCCGGGAATCGTCCAGTCCGCCGACGGCGGCCCCGTCTGGCTCGAAACTTTGGTCGCCTCGCCGTGACCTACCGCCATGTGGCACGGAAGCTGTCATCGCTGGGCTGTACGGAACTCCCGCGCCGCGGCGGCGGGTCGCACCGAAAGTGGTTCAATCCCGCAACGAACCAGGCAACGGTCGTCCCCGACTGGGGCGGACGGGACCTGAAAGTGGGAACCGTCCGTTCCGCCGTGCGTCAACTCGGCTTGCCTTGGGACCAATTCCAAAATGCCTAACCCCGCGGTGGATCGAGACGCAGCACCACGCGATCATGCTGGCCGCAGAGCTTCGCGGCCTGGGGGCCGAAATCGAATGGCGGGCGAAGCGTAAGGGCCGTTCCGCCAGCTCGGATTCCGGCCTGGGCGACCAGCAATTCTTTGAAAAGCCTCGCGCGAGCGAGCGGGAAAGAATCCCTGTATACTCACCTCGTCTAAGGTCATTTTTGCGGGAGGCTGAACATGGCCCAAACATTCTCACGCCTCTTTCTTTGGATTGCTGTAGCGAGTATTGCAGCCTGCGTGCCGGTGACGCCCGTTGCCGATGAACCCGCCGCACAAAGCGCCGACGCCGACGTTGAGTGCCGGTCACACGCTGATTGCGACGATGGCGTTTTCTGCAACGGAGTCGAGCGTTGCGAGAGGGACGATTGTGTTGCCGGCTCCTGGCCGTGTGGGGAGCAACTTTGCAACGAGTCTCAGAACCGGTGTGTCCGGCGGGACGAACCTGACGAGCCCGCTGAGGCTGAGTGCTTTTCAGATTCTGCCTGTCCGGATGATGGATTGTTTTGCAATGGGCATGAGTACTGTCAGAATGGCGTGTGTTTTTCGAGCGGCAACCCTTGTCCGACGACGGCCTGCGACGAACAAGGAAACCGATGCCAGACTCCAGCACCTCCGATCGTCCCAGTCACGAATATGGAAATACTGCGGGCCGCCTGCCCGCTGCTGACGGATGATGATATCGTTGGCGTTTTCGCCGAAATCGACAGTGAATGGCTCCGCGGCTTTACACTCGCCGATTCGTACGCGTCAAACGCAGAAGTCTGCGAGACGTTTCCATATCCGGTGGGAGAATTGGATGGTGAGGCCAAGTGTCTGCACTGCTTCGATACGATCGCCGAGTTTGTATATCTGGACTACCGCGCGGGGGAAACGCCTCCGCCGCCAACGCCTCCGATTGGCGTCCCGCCCGTTCCAACACTGAGCGTTCTCGTGGCCTACGACGGGCAATTCCTCGGCAACGTGAACGATAATGCATTTGATCCCGACAGCCTTGCAAACCGGTTCGGAACCTATGGAAGCACGTTCAATAGCCTGTCGATCTGGAACCAGTTTGGAACCTACGGAAGTGAATTCAACTCGCTGAGTCCGTGGAACAGCTTCACTACGACTCCGCCATGCATTATCGAAGAGGGGGCCTGCGTGTTGTTTGTTACCGCGAATACCTTCGTCCAGCCGTCCATTCATCCGAACGATCTGGCCGCGACCGTCGGGCGCTCGGATGTGCTGCGGTAGTTTTCGTGCGAGCGAACGGTTTGCGATCTTCGTCGAGTACAGTCCCGTTTGGTTAGGCGGCTAGCTCCCGCCGTCGGTTCCCGGTTCCGCGCTTTGAACCATCCGACGCGGGACCGGGAATCGGCCCGAAGGATCGTGCTATGCCGACCGACCAACGCCCTTGCCTGATCGAGTTCTTGTGGCTGCTTCAACAACAGGGGGACGTCGACGCCCAGCATCACGACCGTCTGCGGGCCGGGTTCGTGCGTCACCATGTCGCGCTCGCAGAGCGAGGGCCGGACCGGGTACGCCCTTCAGACGCGCTCGCGAAGAAGCTCGGCGAGTGGGACCATTCCGGTGCCCCCATCGACTTCGCTTACGCGCGGGTGGTGGAGGGCCTCACCTGGCCAGTGCTTGACGAACCATCGGGCGACAAGGCGGCGGAAGGGATAGCGATCGACTTCCTCCTGGGCGGCGAAGCTAGGGTCATCACCGTCCTGAAGCGTGCCATTGCTATGCAGGGGATAGAGCCGAAGGCGCGGCTCAAGGCTATGAGCGAAGATCGGGCCGTTATGGAAGTCATGCGGCAGTTGGCCCGCTTTGACGAGGACGGCCGCACCGATGAACTGCTCCAAGTCATGCATGAGCGTTTTCACGATCACCCAGGACGAACGGCTTGGCCGCAGCCCACCAGCTGGCAAGGCGGCGAGGGGGCGAACATTCATGTGGGAAACTTGGTACTAGGAGATCAAATCACTGCGCGGGAATCGACGGTCGTCACACATTCGGAAATCAAAGACGGGTCGAAGGTCGCTCGGGACGAGCATTCGACGACTCTGGTGAGCCAGGCCGAAGGCGTGGTCGCTTGGCTGCGCGACAGGTTCCTCCTGCCGTTGATCGTTGCGCTTGTCGCCGGGTTCTTGTTCTGGTGGATCGGGCTCGGACAATGAATCTGGCGATGGGAACGAGCCGGATGCCTTCGCTGCCACAAAAGGATGAGGAGGGTAACGTCCCTGCGCTAGAGTTCGTGCGCGCTTTGATTGCCCGCGACATCATCCGCGAGCGAAAACCCAGCCTAAGAACGACGCGAACGAATCACGCGATACAGGACAAAGCCTGCTAATGCGGCCAAACCGCTGTAGCGACGGAGCCACCGATCGCGCGGTTCGTAGCCGGCGCCATCCGGGCTACGGCGCCATGAAGAGGCCATGATCGCTCGCGCATCGGGATGGGATTGCGGCGGAGCCGCCCGGGCGGACGGGCTCAGAGGCGCAAAGAGCAGCATTGCGAGCGTCGCTCTCAGGACCACGTTGCAACAACGGAACTTAAGGTCCGCCGATCGAAACGTCACAAGAGCAAAAATACAATTCGCACCGGCAGGATGCACGTCCGATCACGATTCGCGATCAGCGAGACATGGAGAGGTCCGGCCCATTTTTCGTCCATTCTGGAAACATCCAAGACTGCGACGGGGCCAGACGTCTGGTTTGAGCATCACCGACCGGCGGCGCAAGTGAAGCGGGCTTGCTGCGCTTCGTTGCCTTGTGATTCATCGCAGAACGGAGAGGGCGAGATTCGAACTCGCGATACAGGCGTTCACCCGTATGACGGTTTAGCAAACCGTTGGTTTCAGCCACTCACCCACCTCTCCAGGACGTAGTTGGCCCGCCGAAGACCGCCGCACGTAGCCTATGGTCGCCCCCGCTGCGGGTCAAGGGACGGGAGCGACCGCTGGTCAATCGGCACCATCCACTGCGGACGCAACCTTACTTCGGGGCTATGCGGACCAGACGATAAGGCGAGAAGAGCAACTGCGTGAACTCGCGCCCCTCGGCGCGGATAATCTCCGCCCGCCTGCCGGCCTTCTCGAGAATAGCAAACGGATCGGCCCAGAGGACGATCAAGTACATCGCCCGGGGATCGTCAAGCACGTCGTTCTCCGCGGTGACGCCGTCCGGGGCAAGGTGCAACTCGGCCGTTGGGAGTTCGCCCGGCGGGTAATACACAAACGGCAGACGCTCGGCGTCGTCCCAATCCGGGTGGGTCTTGCGATCGATAGTCAGGACGATCAGGTCTTTCTGCGGATCAGCGTGTTGCACCAGATATTCCGACAGCTCGCGAAAACCAGGATCGATCTCCAGGTTGCGCTGGGCCCAGGTCCGCAGCCCGACTCCCATGAAGACCACGGCGATCACGACGGGCAAGGCACGATGCAGCCGACCGGCGACGAGCAGGGGGAGAACAATCGCCGGGATGGCGGCGGGCAATGCGTAACGATCGACCAACGCCGGATGGGCCGCCCACGAGATCACCAGCAACCCGAACCAGCTGCACAGCAGCCAGATCACGAGCAAGGTTGGCGCTTCGCGCCGATCCGGTTCACGACGCCCCCGGAGCACCCAGAGCAACAGCGCGGGAGTGAGCACCCCTACCACCCAGATCGGCCCGAACGTGATCGCCTCCAGCACTCCAAGCGCCCCGCTCCACGTGGCCGGTCGAATCCACGACAGGCCTTGAAAGACCGATGTGCGGAAACGCAGATAGTGAACGATCATCGGCAGGCACAAGAGGGCCACCGCCGCGAGCGCCCCAACAGCGCGAAGATCAAGGCGGTTTGCCGGACGCCTCGGCATCACGTATAGCAACCACCACGCGACGTGCGCTGCGAGAACCAGCGCGGCGAGATAATGAGCGTGAAAGCTCAGCGCGGCCGCGAGGACGTATCCAATCCAGACGCGACGCGTCGGCCGAGTGACCAGCTCGTGCCAAAGTAGAGTCATGATCGTGACGCCCAGGACCAACATGCTGTAAGGACGAGCCTCCTGGCTATAGCGGATTTGGAGGAAGTTGAAGGCGACCAGCGCGGCCGCGGATACGCCGACGGTTTGTCCCCCCATTCGCCAGGCGAGCACGGATACCGCGGCAATGGTGAGCATCCCCGCGAGGCACGCGGGAAGTCGCAGGATCCATTCCGGAGGCTTGGCTTCGGCGCTGATTGCGCGGAGCGCAAACTGGTACAGCGGGGGCTTGGTCAGCTCGGGGCCCCAACGTAGGCTTTCCCCCACCGGCAAGCGCGATACATGCCAGGTGCAGAACTCGTCGGCCCACAACGACCGCGATCCGAGCCCGAAGAAGCGGAGGAACCCGCCCCCCGCGAGAGCCAGCACCAGCCCCAACACCACCGCATACGAACTCTGGCGTAGCCACCTCATGCCCGGCCATCATCCGTGCGGTCACGTTAGCCGACAAACCATCGGATTAGCAGTAATACTGACAAGAGTTTACCCTCGGTCTATCGACCTCGGCCTTGTTTCCATAGTAATGAGAGTTGACACGCGACTCGGCGTCGCTACCATGCGGTGCTCGCCGTTGGAAACAGCGGCGGGGGCTCTTTGACAAGTGAACAGGTTTGTCGTCGTGAGAATGTGAAGCGCGACTCCGCCGCGTCCAATAGGCGGGTTCGGGCTTACGCCGCGCACAGCGCGGTTCGAAATCAGCTGGTTCTCCAGGAGCCGGCGAACTTTCATTCTCACGGGCGCAAGAATGAAAGCCCTTAGTCGATCTGAATTCCCGATCGCTTGCGATCGGGATTTAGCACAGACAAACAACTGAAGAGTTTGATCCTGGCTCAGAACGAACGCTGGCGGCGTGGCTAAGGCATGCAAGTCGAACGGACCTACCTGAAGGGCAACCGGAGGGTAGGCCAGTGGCGAACGGGTGAGGAATACATGGATAACGTACCCCAGACGCAGGGATAGCGTTGCGAAAGTGACGGTAATACCTGATGACCCCGTAGGATCGCATGGTCCCGCGGGCAAAGCTCCGACGGTCTGGGAGCGATTCATGTCCTATCAGCTAGTTGGCGGGGTAACGGCCCACCAAGGCTACGACGGGTACCGGGCGTGAGAGCGCGACCCGGCACATCGGAACTGAGACACGGTCCGGACACCTACGGGTGGCTGCAGCAACGAATATTCCGCAATGGACGAAAGTCTGACGGAGCGACGCCGCGTGTAGGATGAAGTCCCTCGGGATGTAAACTACTGTCAGGGGTTAGGAATTACTGACCAGCCCCAGAGGAAGCCACGGCTAACTCCGTGCCAGCAGCCGCGGTAATACGGAGGTGGCGAGCGTTGTTCGGAATTACTGGGCTTAAAGCGCGTGTAGGCGGGACGGAAAGTGTCGGGTGAAAGCCCTCGGCTCAACCGAGGAACGGCTTGGCAAACTCCCGTCCTTGAGGCAGGCAGAGGTGACTAGAACGACGGGTGGAGCGGTGAAATGCGTAGATATCCGTTGGAATGCCGGCGGCGAAAGCAGGTCACTGGGCCTGTCCTGACGCTGAGACGCGAAAGCGTGGGGAGCAAACAGGATTAGATACCCTGGTAGTCCACGCCGTAAACGATGCGCACTAGGTATGAGAGACTCTGACGTCGATCGTGCCGAAACAAAAGCGTTAAGTGCGCCGCCTGGGGAGTACGGCCGCAAGGCTAAAACTCAAAGGAATTGACGGGGGCTCACACAAGCGGTGGAGTATGTGGATTAATTCGAAGCAACGCGCAGAACCTCACCTAGGTTTG